>BNJS01002376.1_pt1 | contig 62632 bp, 74 predicted proteins | sample 8540461 | NCBI WGS metagenome assembly BNJS01 (sample SAMD00202454, study PRJDB9452) | human saliva metagenome | isolation source: human saliva | place: Japan
CTTAAAGAAAAGAAGGAACGGTAGAAATAGTGATATGCTCCTTCTAAACTAGACACTAAAAAAATTAAACTGCTTTAGAGGAAGTATTTTTTTAAGTTAATAAAGAAACATACTGCAACAGAATTAAAAAAATCATAGAATTATTTTTAGATGGCGTAGCCTTTTCGTGGAACTATGTAGTGAATACGGTTTAAAAATATCACCTGTAAATTTTTAATTTGTATTTTCTGAATTATAAGGTACACGAGACTTCAGCATTAGACAATTAAAACGGATTGAACACATATACATATGAATTTAAAAAGTGGTTAAATAGTTTTTGAATCAGAGACTTACGTAACAGCCATCGCAATAAAATACCAAATTCCTTGTGCTAAAAAAATGTACGAAATTGGATTCATAAGTATACTAATGGTGAGGCCACGAAGGCCAAATATCCTAATTCAGAGGTATATAACATTAAATCTAGAAAAACCTCCCTTAAAGAAAGAATCCTTATTGTTAAGGACTGCATTCAAAATCAATTAAACTACAAACAAACAGCACAGAAATTTAACGTCTTTTACAATTTGGTATTTCAATAGGTTTGAAATCATCAAAAATATGTTCCTGATGGATTATTAGATATTCCAGAGAAACGTAACCCCAATAATATACATACAGAAACCAAGCTCATTCGTGCAGAAATAGCTTTATTAACGGTATGAAACGAATACTTTAAAACAGGAAATACCTCAGTAAAAAATTAAAAGAAGCAGAAAACGAACAGGCGTTTGCTAGATTAGATTTGAAGCGGAATATAAAACAATTAAGTAAAATAAATTTCTTCATCAACACTATTTGACAAAGAGCCAATAATAAAAACACCCCAAAAGTTAGGTTTTCTGTCTAACTTTTGGGGTGCACTTAGATCCACAGTTTTTGGCTTAGCATGACCAAGCACACCGTATATAGATTATAGTGGAATCATATATATCTGCTAATGTTTTTATTAGTAGGAATAGTAGTAATTTTTTTAAACACTTTCTTGAACAGGAGAAAGTAAAAAATCCATACACTACTCGAATTATAAGTTCACAAAACATGCTGTGAAATGAGACACGGACTAGCGAGGAGAATTCAAATTCATACCATTTATTTCCGTCCTTTGTGGATAATATTAAGACATTGTAGCAGAAGTCTTCATAGAATCCATTTAACAGACAATTAGCATTTGATAATAAAAATCCTAACTCTATAATTAGTCTAACTTAAAGTTTAATTATTGTGAAATAATAGGTCATAATAATATTCAAAATAGCTTTTTTTCGATCGACTATAAATTTCACCTTTCCAGCTAAGCCATAACGAATATTGTCATTTTTGATTTTCTTTTCATCGACGCTTTCAATTCAACTCGTAAAAAATTTTTGCCCGTTGATTTCAGTAACTATATAATCTACCGTTTCTACCTTTCCTATTATTTCAAAAATCTTTTTGCTTTATTTCTTATGTTTTTAAATATAGCTTCTGACCAACTTCTATACTACTTGCAGATTCCGGAGAAATATATGTAACTATAGAAATTTCATTAAGCTTCTTTATATCCGGAACAATTTCAGCAATAATCTCTCCTACAGGAATTATTCCCAATTTATTAATTTCTGACTTTAAATGAACAACCCCATCTATATCAGCTTTTATATAATTCTTTTTCAAGTGCTTTTAATTCAGTCAATTGATTTTTAAGTTGCATCAAATTTTTGTTCGTTATCTTTTATTTCCTTTAATATCTGTACAATAACTTGTTGTTTTAGCTTTTTATTTTTCGATAGCACTCATTTCCGTCAATTCGTGTTCATATAATTCATTTTGATTTATTTGCATTTCTTTCTTTAAATCTTCTAATTCTCGAACCTGCTTTTAATAAAAATTGCTTTTTCTTCATTTTCTAGTTTGTTAATTTCTTCGTTTTTTTATTAATAGCTCCTCATCTATTTTTGAAATTTTTATCTTGCAAATAACTAGTTTTTTTGGCTATTCACACTATTTTTGTTGGATAACTTCTTTATTATTTTTATTCTCAACATTTATATTATATGAAACCTGTAGTAAATAATCTTCAAACTGTGCTGAATATCCCCAATGACCCTCTGATTCAAATTTTGAAACTCCTTCTTCAACACTATTATAAAAAGATCTAACTCTTTTTAACTTCCCCTCAATATTTGATATCTCATCATTTATTGCGTTCATTTTTAGTAGTTAACTCTTCATTGTTATATTCAACTAGAATATCACCCTTTATGTACTATTTTTCCTTCCTGTAAATAATTACGCTCTATGCTCAAGGGACTTACGGATTGTACTAATTGACTTTTATCACCAACACTAACCTCTGCATACTCCCTCAATTATGACTTCCCTTTTTATTATCAAAGCAACAGAAACAATACTTATTATAAATAAAAAAATTGAAATAATAAGATAAGATATGCCCCCTACATTCCTCTTATAGAAAAATTCTCGTTAATATATTCTGACATCAATTATCTTCCTTCTATCCCGTTATTTATAACTTCATAATAAAGCCCTTGGATATTTAACAACTCATCATGTTTACCCTTTTTCAGCAACTTCTTCCGTCTTTAATATAGAAAATCTGATCACATTTTTGGCTATAGACAGTCTATGTGCAATAAATATAACAGTTTTTTCTAACTGTAACAATCTATCAATTATTTTTGTTTTTCAGTAATAACATCCAAATTACTTGTGGCTTCATCTAAAATTAATATGGTAGGATTCGACAACAAAGCTCTTGCTAAGGCAAGACGTTGTTTCTCACCTCCTGACAAAGTCATTGATTCACTATTAATATGTGTATAGACCCCCTGAGGTAAGCTATTAATAAAATTAGTGAGTTCACATAAATCAATTACTTCGTTAACTTTTTCAAAAATCAAATTGTGGCGAATTTAAAGTTAGATTTTTCAAGAATTGTACCTGTGAAAAACGTATGATTTCTGAGGTACATAACAAACTCTTTTTCTTAAATAATTGGTGTTAATATCATTTATATTTAAATTATTTATCAGAATCCGTCCACTAGATAAATCACACATTTTAGTCAAAAGCTTTGCTAATGTCGATTTCCCACATCCACTTTCTCCTAATAACGCTACTTTTTGATTTCCCTTCTATTTTTTTAATGAAATATCCTCAAGAATTACTCTACCATAACCATATTGGAACGAGAGTTTTTTTCAAGAACAATATCTCCCTGATAAATCGCCTGATTCCAAACCCATTGTTTTCTTTTTCTGTATGTAAAATATCATTTATTCGTATATTTGCAATTTTTTTGATAATTGAATTTTTGGGATAAAAAATCTAGTACATCTCCAACAGAAGAAAGTAAATACGACATCATAGATTGAAATGCAATGAATCTTCCGATAGTGATATTACCATCAATTATCATATAACTTCCGACTAACATTATTAGTAAACGAGTGTATTCTTGAAGTGTATTTTTGATAACATAAAAATATATGGTGAATTTATTTTTCCTGTAAACTGAATCTAAATGTTCTGTGAATTGTAAATCTATTTCTTCAAGCCTACAACTTTCAGCGCTTAAGGATTTTATAGTTTCTATACCATTTATATCTTCAATAATAGTCGATGATAATTTTGAATTTAATTCAAGTGATTTACTATTAAGATTAAAAATAATGATTTCTAGTAATAAAAATAAATGCTAATACTACAGGGATCAATATTATACTAACAGAAATGGATTTTTGTAAAATTAGTACTATTGAAATTATAATTCCCTGCTATTAAGCTCATAAACGTGCTAGAAATCGCTTGAGATATTGTTTCAATTAGTAACATTGCATCAGAAAAACGAGAGATGATTTCTCCAGACCTACGAGTTTGATCTACTGGTAATCTAAAAACATGTCTTAAATATGGCAATAAAATATCTATACTCATTCTTTTGGCTTAACACTAGCAATAAATATTCTTTTGAATATTCTAGTACTGATTTAAGTAAATAAATAATACCAAATGCTATTACTAAAACATATATACTTTGCTTCAATTTTTAAAGGAATAAATTCATCTATTATAACCTGTGTAAAATAACTACTTACTATTGAAATTAGGGCAATTAAAAAGAAGAGGTTAAAATACTAAGTGTAATTTTTTTATCCTTTAATAATTCCTGCCCTACCTCCCATAAACTACTGTTTTTCTCTTTAGTAGGATAATAACTAGGAGCAGGTGTTAAAAAGTAAGACTCCCGTCCATATATTGGTAAACTCGTTAATGCTAATAGAATAGATTTTTGTTTGGATTAGGATCCGCAATCGTAATTCTATACAATTAGTAATCAAACAAAAATGAAATTCATTATCATCATTCTTTACATGTGCGACTGCTGGTAATTGTATCTTTTTCATATTAATATCTGTTTTAATTGCTTTTGAATCTAGATTAAAAATTCTGCTGCTTTTAACTAATCCAAAAAGACTAGTTCCTTCTATTGTAGTTTTTGATAAATTTCGGAGTGTCGATATATTTATATTACTGCCATAATGCTTCAACACCATGGATAATACCCGCTAATCCGCAATCTTTTTGGTCAAGTTGTTGAGTATAATTTTTTTACGCTTAAATTTCATGTATTCTCTAAAAATAGTAATAGAGGTCGTTATACAACCTCTATTACTGTTAATTATCATTTAAACCAAGACTGAAACCATCGTCTAAGATTCCTCAAAGCTTGACTACCTCCGCTGCCGTAGCTGCCGCTACTAGACTCCCATCGCTCAATGCGACGTTGAACATAATCTCCGCCAAAAATGTTTTTTTCATTTCATCATTTGATAAAATTTTTTTCATTATAAAAACTCCTTACTTTTTTAAAAATTTTTATAGGCATAGAAAAAAACATGTAATAGTCCTTAAAAACATGAAAAGTTATATAAAATAAATCTTTCTTTTCCAAATTAAGTTGAATTCTAACAGTCAATAAAAAAACTAAATATTGTAACTATTATATAATGTATAATTTTTACTTTATGTAATAGAAAAGTTTATATAGGCTTTTTCGTTAAATAACCAAAATTAGTATTAAAAACAAAAGAAAGATTAGGTTCTCAACTTTCTCAGACTATACAAATTTACCATCTTCTAAAGAGACTTTTTAACCATTCACTAAAATGTTTTGTTGCTACTTCTAACTCCATAACCGCCAGCAATCTCAAATCGTTCCATTGAAGATACAGACGGATTAATAGAATAGCCACCCATAATAGATTTCTATTTCTATTTCTGTCAAAGACTTATTTTTCATATTTTTTTCTTGTTTCTACTTTATTATAATCATGATTACGTTTTCATTATAAAATATTTCTTTTACAAATAAAATGATTTATTTATTCATTTTTATGAATTTTAAGTAACACTTGTAATTCTTCTAACTTTAGACCTTACGAAACTCTATTTCAAACAAACATTAGTACCTCTACTCTCTATCAAAATAAGAAGAATTGATTTGATTACGTAAACGAAATACATATTTATAATCAGAAATTACAGTTATAAAATACTGGACGCCTCTCAGAAATATAAAATCAAGCTCCACCGGAGACTAAATCAGATATTTTTCAAGAAAATTCGAGAATTAAGATACCAAATCCTCCTTCTTAAGCGATGAAAATGGCTAAATCTAATTACTATTTCGAATTAAATAAAGTAGATGCTGTGTTTTGTGAAGAATTGTGATTTATTACCAGAACTCAAAAGATTCTTTTCATGATAATAAAGTTAGAAATGGCGATGTAAGAATTCACCAAGAATTTTTCCGTATAGTTCACGTTGTTAATCATAAAAGAGTACAACAACTTATACATTTAAATAATTTGTTTAGAAAGCTTCCTAAAGAAAAAAATATTATTCTAACTCGTCAATGTTGGAAAACATTGCTAATAATATTATTAACAACAATATTTTGACCAAAAAACCCTTTTAAAAATTGGAGTACAGATGTATCTCTATTTACTTTTTTCTCGAGGGCGATATTTTTATTTAGAATCTTAGATATATACACAAATAAAATCATCTCCTTTGCTCTTTCTCTAAAAATCTAACTTATAACAGATTCATAGGCTGCTATATAGAGCTTAAAAATCTTTGATGTTAATGAATTAATTTTTCTACTCTGATTAAGATTTCCCTCACAAATCTTTTATCAAAAATATTGAAAAGCGAGGATTTACTCAATCAATGTTCCGAAAAGAAAATTATTTTGGTAATTGCACTCTAGAATTGTTTTTCACCAGAATACAGAACTAAAATGTTCTACGGTTTTGAGAAGGAATATGTCATCTTTAAAGGACTTCAAACTGTTTTTTTGAAGAATATATAGATTATTACAATAAAATAAGTTCAGAAAACAAAATGATTATCACCTTTTCAATACAGGAAAGCATAAATATTTCAGTATAATTTAATTATGTATCCAGGATACTGGCTACATATAGTTCCAATTAGATCAAAAAAATAGACTGAAGTTTCCTTTCAATTTCTTCTTTAATTTTTATGGGTTCTATAATTTTTAGGGTTGATGGAAATTTTTCCACCAACCCTATTTTTAGTGTATACAAAAAGGCCAACATCTATTATATTAAAAGCTCCTAAACCTAAAACAAAAGGATGATGACCATATGAACAATATACTAGAAGCTACACTACAAATCAAAGAGAAAAACATTATTTGGGATAATAAAGTTAAAGAGATGATATTTAAAAAGAGAAAATCTTTATTTTATTCAGCTACATATATGCATAAACCAGAATTTTGTAGCGTTTGTGGGTATGTTAGCCAAAATAATAATATCGTTAAAAACGTCACGAAAACATCTCGTATCACTCTCTGTTCTGTTTCGGGCCTACTGGCCTACTTAAATCTACGCAAGCAGAGATTTCTCTGTAGAGAATGCGGCTCTTCATTTACTGCAGACACTAGTCGAATCGTAGAAAAACACTGTCCTATCTCTAAACGATTAAAAAACGAAATCCAATCAAAAATAAGCGAAACAGTATCTGAAACATATATCGCAAATGAAACAAATGTTTCAGTTCATACTGTATGACGTATCATAGATGATGCAGCACGATTACTAACGATTTGCCTGAACATTTGTGTTTTGATGAATTTAAATCCGTCAAATCTTCCGATAGTAATATGAGCTTCATTATTTGTGATAGCACTACACACAAGCTGGTCGATGTCGTACGAGATAGAAAATCTTACAGTTTGAAAAAGTATTTTCATCGTTTTGAGCCTAAGACTAGATTAAAGATAAAAACTATCTCCATTGACATGTACTTACCGTACATTCAATTAATAAAAGAAATATTTCCTAACGCTAAAATTATCATTGATCCTTTTCACATCGTACAAGCCTTAAATAGAGAATTAAATCGAACTCGGGTACGTGTCATGAATAAGCATCGCTATAAAGACGCTAAATTATATCGAAAGTTAAAACATTATTGGAAGTTAATTTTAAAGAATCCTAATGAACTTCAGAACTATAAATATAATCGTTATAAGCTTTTTGAAACCTTTATAACAACTAAAGGAATTGTGGATTATATCTTAGAAAACAATCCATCTCTTAAAAATGATTATGAGGTTGTACATTCACTTCGTGAATGTATTCAGGACAGAGATTATATAGAATTTAAGGAAACCATTGAAGCAGCTACTCAATTAAATCTATCTCCTGGTTTAAAAAGAGTATTAAAGACTCTTATTACATACTTGCCATATATTCAAAATACTTTTGAGCATCCAACTAGAACAAATGGCCCTATTGAAGGAATAAACAATAAAATAAAAGTGCTCAAAAGAAATGCCTATGGCTTTAGAAACTATTACCATTTTAGGAACAGGATTATTTTAATAACAAAAATGTTTGGCCCAAAACAAAAAGGAATTAAGCAACAATTAGTTGCTTAATCCCTTCCTAAATTTCTTCATTAACACTATTTGACAAAGAGCCCAATTAGTTGCTTAATCCCTTCCTAAAATTTTTCATCAACACTATTTAACAAAGAGCCTTTTAATGATTAACCTAAACGTTGGCGAGAATCCGCTGCACGTTGTAATGCTTGACCAACATAGTTGATACATAACATCATTACTAAGATTAAGATTACAGTTGGTACCCAAACCCATAATTTGTGTTCGATGATATCCGCATTTTTCGCTGCAGAGATTAATGTACCAAGTGATGGTGTTGTAAATGGTAAACCGAACCCTAAGTAAGTTAACCCTGTTTCAATACCGATGTTCCCTGCTAAACGTAAGATTAAGTTTACAATAATTAATGAACTTAAGTTTGGCAAGATTTCACGGAACATGATTCGTAAGTCACTTGAACCTAAAGTCTTAGATGCATTTACATAGTCTAAGCTTGCTTCTTGAAGAGTACGTGTTCTGAATAAACGAGCAGAACCTACCCAATAAAAGGCTGTCATGATTAATACAAAGTGGAACATTGTATAGTTTGGAATCACTGTTACGAACACGATGATGATCATCAATGTTGGTAAGATCATGATAAAGTCAACAACACGCATGATAGTTGTGTCCACCCATTTACCGTAGTAACCTGAAATCAATCCAACGATGATACCGATGATACATGTCAAGATTGTAACTGAGAAACCGATTAATACTGAGTTACGAGCCCCGATAATTAAGAGGCTAAAACGTCACGACCACTTTCGTCTGTCCCTAATATGTGAGCATTTGTTGGGTGCTTTATAACGACCTAAAATGTTTACTTTAAGAGCTGTATCTTCATTAATAAACATTGGTCCAATAAAGATCACTAAGAAAATTAATACTAATAAAATTAACGCTGTTAAGGCAATTTTATCTTTTAAAAACTCCCGTACAATAACCTGAAAACCAGCAGGCGGTGTAGATACGGTGCTTTCTTCAACGACAGTTTCTTCAACTGTATTTACATTATTTTGCTCCATTTGCTACTCCTCCTTTTATTATTGTACACGGACACGTGGGTCTACAATACTCATAATAATATCTGATAATAGCGTACCTAAAAGTGTCGCTGTACCAAATAGTAATAGTAACGCTAAGATTACTGAGTAGTCACGTCCTGTAATAGATGATACGAATAAGTTCCCCATTCCTGGATATGAGAAGATGTTTTCGATAAACACAGAACCACCGATTAAACCAGTGAATTCATATCCTAAGAAGGCTGCGATTGGTAAGATTGAGTTACGGAAGATGTGGCGATTGAACACAACATTTTCAGGAACCCCTTTCGCACGTGCTGTACGAACGTAGTCTTGACTTTTCGCATCGATAACCCCTGTACGTAAGTATTGAATCGTACCAGTTGTCGAAAGAATCGCCATCGTAAACGCTGGTAGAATTAAGTGGTGGAATTTGTTCAAGTAGTAAGCTAATGTTCCGCTCACGACGTCTGAATCGACAGAACCACGAGTTGGGAACCAACCTAATGTATAACCAAATAACCATAATAATACTAAGGCGAATACGAATACTGGGATTGAGTAAGTAATGAATGTATATACTACGATTGCTTTGTCAGCCCAAGAGTTTTGGTAACGACCTGCAATCATCCCTAATGGTAATGCGATTAAGTAAGTTAAAATCAATGTTAATAATGATAACCAAACTGTGTTACCAATACGTTCACCGATTAATTTTGTAACTTCATATTTGTAAGTATAACTTTGACCGAAGTCTCCGCGGAAAGCTTTAGAAATCCAGTTCCAATATTGTACAGGAAGTGGATCATAGAATCCAGATTTCACACGTAAAGCTTCAATTGTATTTGGATCCGTTTCTGGAGTAATTAAACCTGTAAATGGATCCCCTGGCATCATCTTCGCGATTAAGAATGCTAACACACTAAGGATGAAGATTTGTGGCAACATCAATAACACACGACGTAAAATGGTTTTCCACATAATTAGTTTCCTCCTTTTGGATTTAATGCAACAGCATGTGTGTCTGAGATTTTTTGTAAATCGAATACACGACCGTTTTCATCATAATAAAGTTTTTGATTTTCTTGATAGAATTTCTCAGCTTCTTTACGACGAAGTTTGTTTGCTTCACGGTTTTCTGGATCGATAACCGGAATCGCAGATAATAGACGTTTTGTATAAATATGTTGTGGATTTGCATAAATATCCTCAGCACGTCCAGTTTCAACGAAACGTCCACGGTACATAATAAATAACTCATCACACATATGTTTCACAACCCCAAGGTCATGTGAGATGAATAGATAACTTAAGTTAAATTCATCTTGGATACGTTTCATGTAGTTTAACACTTGCGCTTGTACAGATAAGTCTAACGCTGATACTGGTTCGTCGGCGATGATTAAACGAGGGTTACTTGCTAAAGCACGAGCAACACCGATACGTTGTCTTTGACCACCTGAGAACTGGTGTGGGTATTTTAATAATGCTTCTTCAGATAAACCGATGATTTCCATTAATTCGATCACGCGTTTTTTCTCTTCTTCTGGAGATAAACGTTCGAAGTTTCTTAATGGCTCAGCCACGATATCTAAAATACGTTTTTTAGGGTTAAAACTTGATAGTGAATCTTGGAAGATCATTTGTACGTTACGGTTATAGTCTGAAGTACGACGACGTGCTTTGTTTGTTACGTCTTGCCCTTCGTAAATGACTTTACCGCTTGTTACGTGTTCGAGACCAATAATCGATTTACCAATAGTTGATTTCCCAGAACCTGATTCTCCAACAAGACCGTATGTTTTTCCTTCTTCAATTTCAAGTGACACTCCGTCAACCGCATAAACATGATCCGTTACTCGGTTAAAGAAGCCACTACGAATCGGATAGTGAACTTTTAAATCTTCAATGGTTACAAAACCGCTCATTATGCTTCCTCCCCTTCAAAATGGAAATGTTTATAACAAGTACAACGAACGAAGTGATTTGGCCCAACTTCGTGAAGTGTTGGATCTTCTTCGTGAGCGTCTGCTGGAATCCACGGAATACGTGGAGCAAAACGGCAACCTTTACGTGGTAATTTTGGTAATGGTGGCACCGTTCCTTTGATTACGTGTAATTCTTGACCTTCTGAACCCGCTTGTGGGATTGATTGTAGTAATGAACGAGTGTAAGGATGTTTTGGATTTGTAAACAATTCAGCAACCGGTGCCACTTCTACAAATTGTCCAGCATACATCACGGCTACACGATCCGCAGTTTCTGCTACTACCCCAAGGTCGTGAGTGATTAAGATGATACCTGATTCAGTTTCTTTTTGGATATCATTTAATAAGTCTAAGATTTGCGCTTGGATGGTTACGTCTAAGGCAGTTGTTGGTTCATCAGCAATGATGATTGGTGGCTTACATGATAATGCAATCGCGATAACCACACGTTGACGCATCCCACCTGATAATTCATGTGGGTATTGTTTGAAAGTACGTTGTGGGTTTGGAATCCCTACTTGTCCTAACAATTCTAATACACGTTCTGTACGTTCTTTTTCATTTAAATCTGTATGATAGTAAAGAGCTTCGTCGATTTGAGCACCAATCGTCATCAAAGGATTTAATGAAGCCAATGGATCTTGGAAAATCATTCCGATATCATTTCCGCGAATTTTGTTATATAACGCTTCATTTAAGTTTACTAAATTCACATCATTATAAATAATGTCTCCAGTAATCTTTGTGTTGTTTTTATTGTGTAATCCCATGATAGTTGTCGCTAGTGTAGATTTCCCACATCCTGACTCCCCAACAATGGCCAAAATTTCATTCTTTTCTAATGTTAAAGATACATTATCTACTGCATCATAAAAATCATCTTTGATACGGAAACCAACGTGCAAGTTATTGATTTCTAATAGTGGCTTATCAATTGTCAAATCCGATTCCTCCTTATTTTTTTGTAGTGTAACTATTTGTATTTTTAAAATAATAAACATTGTTTCCATTATACGTTGATTCCGGCTTGAATGCAAATTGTAAGACAATTCCAGCGCAAATACAACGTATTTTTTTAGTTTTACCATGAATTAGCCTTGAATGCTATTATTTATGAGCAAAAAAATTAACTTTTTCTCATGTTATTTTTAATTTTTGATTGATTCTAAAAAAATGAAACAATAATCTTCCAATTGATCTTTCTTTTTAAAGATTTTTTTCTATAGGAACAAAAAGACTGGCAGTGCCAGTCTTTTTGAAACCTTATTTCGCTGCTGTATCACTCGTTAATTCGATTCGATATAGAGCTGATTTTTTTGTCTACTTACGTTAACATCGTAGTATTTCACACGTTTGTTAACAGCAGTAATCGATTCTCCGACTAACGTTGGGAAGATAAACGCTTTATCATGAACGTATTTTTGCCATTCTTTGTAGAACTCAATGTTTTTCGCTGAGTCAAATGCGTCTGTTGAACTGATTTTCTTCATAATTGCAGTTCCTTCCGGATCTACATAACGTTCAAAGTTAAATTTCGCTGTTTCCCCGAACAATCCTTCTGGGTTTGGATCGTAACCTGTTGACCATCCTGCTGCAAACACATCGATTTCTGGATCATCCGCTTGGATTTTATCATAGAATGAGTTCAATTCAATCGTACGTCCTGTGTACAGTTGAACGTCTAACCCGATTTCTTTCCACCAGTTTAAGTATTGTTGTACTAATGATTCGTTGGCTTCGTCACGTGTACGAGCGGCAAAAGTAATTTTCAACTTAGAACCGTCTTTGTTTTCACGAAGTCCATCTCCATCCACGTCTTTATATCCTGCTTCATCCAATAATTGTTTCGCTTTTTCAGGATTGTAAGTAAATCCTTCTTGGTCTTTATTGTAAACATCTTTAAAGAACGGAATGATAATAGAATTTGAGGCATGTTGTAATCCGTTATACAAGTTTTGCCCCGCTGCTTCAACATCTAGTGCATACGCCATCGCTTGACGTAGGTTTGCATCACTCATTTTTGCATTTGGATCTGTTACATTTTTACCTGCAGCATTATCATATTTTCCTAAGTGGAAACCGATATATTCATAGGCTGATTCTTGTGCACTTAAGAAAGTCACATTTGTTAAATCTTTATAAGCTTCATATTGCGCGTTTGGCATTGTCGAGATATCGTAATTCCCCGCTTTCATTTCTGACACAATATTATCTGGTGAAACGACTTCCATTACGACTTTGTCAACTTAGCAACACCTTTATAATAGTGTTCATTTGGAACGAGTGTCACAGATTCTCCGGCTACAATAGAATCAATTTTGAATTGTCCTAGTCCAACGAATTTTTTACCACGGACGTAATCACTTTGTTCCCACTCCGCTTCAGGAATATCTTTAAAGATATGTTTCGGCATGATGTATGCAGAAACAGAACCTCCTGCTAATTGCATTGACGGGCTCATTTCTTTGAAGTGAATTTTCACCGTGTAATCATCCACTTTTTCAAGGCCTGAAACACTATCTGCTTTTCCATTGTGATATTCTTCCATCCCGACAACATTTTTAAAATCACCGTCATAACGAACACCTGTATAGTCTTTATTTCCGATAGCTTGATAAGCGAAGATATAGTCATCGATTGTCACTGGTTGGCCATCAGACCATTTATATTCTTTTGAATTTAAAGTAACTGTTGCTGTTTTGTTCTCAACATCAAATTCAATACTTGCTAGACCCGTATTGGTTAATTTACGGTTCTCATCATATTCAAACATGCTTTCATCTATAAGACCCCCGATAGTTGAATCAGTAGTGACTTGAGATAACTCATCTGCAAAAATTCCAGAAAACGGTGATGAAGATACGATAGCATATTTTAATGTGCCACCTTTAATCGGTGTGCCTTCATGAGTGACTTCTGATGCATACTTCGTTTTGGCTGTACCGGCTTCAGTACTTGTTGACGACGAACTACTATTATTTCCGCCACAAGCAGCTAAGGTTAAAGCTGTCGTTGCAGAAAATAAAATCATCATTTTTTTCTTGTTCATATTCATTCTCCGTTCTTTTGTTTTGCCCTTATTTCGAATCCATAAATTTATGTTGGGAATATAATACTTGATTTTTTTATCAAATTGCAAGTGTTTTTTTAATCTTATTTTTAATTTTTCATCATTTTTTTACTCATTTTTGAAAAATTTTTCAAAAACAAAAACAAGCCTAGGAAATTTTCCTAGACTTGTCTTCATTTTATTATTTTGCTCCATCTTCAGAAGTCAATTCGATTTGGTAAACTTGAGATTTAGAACCACTTGTTGCAATTGAAGTGTCATAGTATTTCACACGTTTATTAACAGCAGTTACACTATCCCCTACTAAAGTTGGAATCATGAAAGCTTCATCTTTAGCATATGCTTGCCATTCTTTGTAGAACTCTTTATTTTTCGCATCGTCAAAAGCGTCTGTTGAAGAAATTTTCTTCATGATTTCAGTACCTTTTTCATTTACATAGCGAGAGAAGTTAAATTTAGCTGTTTCACCAAATAAGTTAGATGGATTTGGATCATAACCTGTTCCCCAACCACCAGCGAACATATCGATTTCTGGATCATCTGCTTGGAATTTTAACGTAGAAGTTGTTTGATTCAATTGTACGCCCTGTATAAAGTTGTACATCTAAACCAACTTCTTTCCACCAAATTAAGTATTGTTGGATTAATGATTCATTCGCTGCGTCACGAGTACGAGCGGCAAAGTTAATCGTTAATTTAGAACCATCTTTATTTTCACGGATTCCGTCACCATCAACATCTTTATAACCCGCTTCATCTAATAATTGTTTCGCTTTCTCAGGGTTATAAGTAAATCCTTCTTGCTCTTTGTTATATACATCTTTGAAGAATGGTAAGATGATAGAGTTTGTACCATAGTTCAATCCGTGATATAAGTTTTCACCAGCTGAATCGATATCTAATGCATAACCGATTGCTTGACGAAGAGCAGGATCGCTCATTTTTGCTTTTGGATTGGTTACGTTTTTACCTTGTGATTTATCAAATGTTCCTAATTTGAATGAAATGTATTCATAAGAAGGCGCAAATGAGCTTAAGAATGTTACGTTTGTTAAATCTTTAAACGCTTCATATTGAGCACTTGGCATGCTTGCGATATCGTAGTTTCCAGCTTTCATTTCTGAAACGATTGAGTCTGGAGAAACTACTTGCATCACCATTTTATCTACTTTAGGACGACCTTTATAGAAGTTTTCGTTTGCTTTTAAGGTTACAGATTCCCCTGGCACGATTGATTCAATTGTGAACGGTCCTAAGCCGACTACTTTTGTACCACGAACATAGTCACTTTGTTCCCAATCTTTAACTGGAATATCTTTGAAGATATGTTTTGGCATTGTGTATGCTGGAATTGCACCACCTGCTAATTGCATTGATGGTAACATTTTTTCAAAGTGAATTTTCACTGTATAGTCATCCACTTTTTCCACACCAGAGATTTTATCTGATTTGCCTTCGTGGAAGTCTTTCATTCCAACAATGTTTTGGTAACGGTCATTATAACGAGACCCTGTATAGTCTTTATTACCGATTGCTTCGATCGCAAAGATATAATCGTCGATAGTGAACGGTTGTCCATCTGACCATTTATAGTCTTTTGCATTTAATTTTACAGTTGCTGTTTTCCCTTCAACGTCTAATTCTAATGAAGCTAAACCTGTATTTGTTAATTTACGGTTTTCATCATACTCAAACATTGATTGGTCTACTTGACTTGCAATTGATGAGTCAGTCGTGTTTGTTGATAATTCATCAATGAAAAATACCACTGAATGGTGAAGCTGCTACTAAAGCGTATTTTAATGTTCCGCCTTTAATTGCAGTTCCTTCATGAGTAACTTCTGAATTGAATTTTGATTTTGAACTTGCTTTTGCTGGTTCAGATGAAGTGTTTCCACTATTTCCATTATTAGCATTCCCACATGCTGCTAATGTTACTGCTGCCGCTGCAGCTGATAAGAATAATAAGCTCTTCTTTTTCATTTTTCCTCCACTCTCAGACTTCAAGTCCATCCTAACTTCAGATGAATTGTCTGACAAATTAATTCTTGATGTTAATTTTAACAGAATTTTTAATTATTTGCAAGAAAAAAATCTATATTCTTTTTTTAAATTTATTTTTAGTACCTGATTTAGACTATATTTCATTAAGAACTCTTTTCTTTTTAAACCTCTTTTTATACAAAAAAAGACCTTGCAAAAGCAAGGTCTTAAAATGAAATTTAATTCAATTATTTGTCAGCAACACCAGTATCTGAAAGTAATTCCACTTGTTCCCATCCAGTTGATTTACCTTGAGCAATATCTACATGTTTAACACGTTTGTTTACTGCTGTTAATGAGTAAGTGTTGAAACGTGGAACTTGGAATGGATTTTCGAATACGAATTTTTGCCATTTTTTGAATAACTCAACACGTTTAGCTTGATCGAATGAAGCTTCAGAAGCAATTTCTTCGATTAATTTGTTGTGTTCTTCGTTCACATAGTGTGAGAAGTTGAAACGAGCTTTTGGTCCGTATAATCCATCTGGGTCAGGGTTGTAACCAATTGTAAATCCACCTAACCACATATCGAAGTCATCCGCATATTTTGTTAATTTTTCAGCATATGCGTTAAAATCTAATGTACGGCCGTTTAATAACTCTACGCGTAGACCAACATTTTTCCACCATTCAATATATTGTTGAATAACAGCTTCTTCTGTTTGGCTTCCAGTAGGAGCTAATAATGTGATTGTTAATTGTTTTCCTTCTTTATCTTCTACATAACCGTCGCCATCAGTATCTTTATAACCAGCGTCTGCTAAAATTTTCTTAGACTCTTCTGGGTTATATGTGAATCCTGGAACTTCAGATTTGTCCGCATAGATTTCACCAAAGAATGGCGTTAATAATGTATTTGCAGCGATACGTAAACCTTGGTAAGTTTCATTTGCTACTTGTTCATTATCTAATGCATAAGCGATGGCTTTACGTAAAGCTGGATCACTCATCTTCTTAGAAGGTTCAAATACATGTTCAGCTTTTTCTTTATCAAAGTGGCCCATATTGAAACCAACATAAGAAATACTGTTTGTGATGTTACCAAGCAATGTGATATTTGATAAGTTTTTATAAGTATCATATTGATCTTGAGGCATTGAAGCAAAGTCATATTTACCAGCTTTCATTTCTTGAACGATTGAGTCTTGAGATACAATGTCCGCTTTTACGCCGTCCACTTTAGGTTCACCTTTATAGTAGTAAGGGTTTTTCTTGAATGTTACAGATTCCCCTGGAACTACTTTATCAACGATGAATGGTCCGTTACCAACAACTTTAGTACGAGCCGCATCCGAAGCGATTGCTTGTTCATAAGTCATATCTTTGAAAATATGTTTTGGCAAGATATTACTCATAATAGCATTTCCACCTTTTTCTAAAGCTGGATATACTTCTTTCAAGTGAATTTTAACAGTTTGGTCATCCACTTTTTCAAGTCCTGAGATTTTGTCTGCTTTTCCTGCGTGGAATTCTTCCATACCAACAACATTTTCAGCATTTTCATCGTAACGAACACCGTTATAGTCTTTATTACCAACAAATTCATAAGTAAAGATATAGTCATCAATTGTTAAAGGTTGTCCGTCTGACCATTTGTAGTCTTTAGAACGTAATTTTAACGTTACAGTTTTGTTTTCTCTATCTAAAGTGAATTCCATCATACCGCCATCTTTTTTGATACGTTGGTTTTCATCAAATTCGAATAAGTTTGCAAACGCAAAATCTTCTAATGCACCGTCGGCATTGTCGATTGATAGTAATGGGTTAATTAATCCCTTTAAATGGTGATTCAGATACAATCGCATAGTTAATTGTTCCGCCTTTTACAACTGTCCCTTCATTTGATACTTCCGTTGGGAATTTACGTTCTGATGCTTTTGAAGCAGACTCCCCACCAGCGTTATTCGCTTGTTGTTATTACATGCAGCTAAAGTTACTAATGAAGCAGCACCTAATAAACCAGCAATTGCTTTTTTGTTCATGTGTTTCCCTCCAAGTTTGGATTTGTTTTTAGAATATCTTAGATTTTACTCTTATTCCCATCTCACTGCAACCTTAAATATTATCTCTCATTATTTTTTTATTACTTTTTCATTTGTTTTTAATTGTAAAAACCGCACCACTTCAATATTTTGTACACATTATGTAGAAATTGTCTTTTATTTTATGAACATCATGAATATTTTATTTCTTTGTTAATAAAAAAAGGATGGTAGAAAAATCTACCATCCTTTTCGAATATTAAGCTTGATGTTCAGTGATATAATTCACTGCGTCTCCAATTGTTGTGATGTTTTCTGCATCTTCATCAGAAATTTGAATTCCAAATTCATCTTCTAATTCCATAACTAATTCCACGACATCTAGTGAATCTGCGCCTAAGTCTTGTTGGAATGTCATGCCTTCCGTTACGGTTGAAGCATCAACACTAAAACGGTTTGCAATCAATTGAGCTACTTTATCAAAAACTACTTGATTTGACATAACTTTCTCTCCCTTCTCATTAAGGTTTCCTAGGAGGAAATGCAATCAAATCCTCAAACCTTATTCATCCGCATTTGAAAGCGGACTATCTATTAATTCAGATAGTACTGTTATTTTACAGAATTCTACCAAAAATGTCTATAGCTTCCATAAAAAGTACGATTTTCCTCTATTTCTTCATTATCTCAAAACGAAATGACCAGGTTCCACTTCTTGCAGAGTAGCATTCTCATCGAAATCTTCACCTTTATAAACAATTCGTTTTCGATTTTTCTCTTCACGAGGATCTGGAAGAGGAATAGCAGATAGCAAACTCTTCGTATAGGCGTGTTGCGGATTCGTATAGACACATTCCGCAGAGCCCATTTCTACAATACGGCCACGATACATGACAGCAATCCGGTCACTAATATATTTCACCATGGATAAATCATGAGCAATAAAGAGATAAGTGAGTCCTTTTTCTTTCTGGAGTTTCTTTAGCAAATTCACAATTTGTGCTTGAATCGAAACGTCTAGTGCAGAAATTGCCTCATCACAAACGATGAATTTGGATTTAAGGCGAGCGCCCTGGCAATCCCGATTCGTTGACGTTGACCTCCTGAAAATTCATGCGGATAACGGTTGGCATGTTCTCGGTTGAGCCCCACTGTTTCTAGCAACTCATCGACCATTTGGTTTCGTTCTTCTTTTGTTGAAGCCAAATGATGAATATCAATACCTTCTGCAATAATATCACGCACCTTCATCCGGCTATCTAGTGAAGCATAAGGATCTTGGAAAATCATCTGCGCTTCTTTTCGAAACTCAAGAAGTTCCTTCCCTTTGGTTAGTGTCGCAATATCTTTCCCTTCAAAAAGGATTTCCCCATCTGTCGGTTGGTATAGGCGTAAAAGTGCTCTTCCTGTTGTTGATTTTCCAGAACCTGATTCTCCTACTAACCCGAAAGTTTCCCCTTCGTATATATCAAAGGAAATATCATCAATGGCTTTTACGACATTTTTCTTTGTGCCAAAATACTGCTTTAAGTGTTTTACTTCAACCAGTTTCTTTTTGTCATTTGTACTAGTCATTAGACGCACCTCCTTCTCCAAAAAAGATTTTACGTCTTCTCAAAATCTCCTCAGGCACTTCTACTTTTGGCGCACGTGGGTCCAAAAGCCAAGTAGCTGCAAAATGCGTCTTAGACACTTGGAACATAGGAGGTTCTTTTATGCGGTCGATTTCAAGCGCCACATCACTACGAAGTGCAAAGGCATCTCCCTTAGGTGGATCTAATAAATCTGGAGGTGAGCCCGGAATCGCGTAAAGAATATCTCCGGTATGTAAAGTCGGCATCGAACGAAGGAGGCCCCATGTATACGGATGTTGGGGATTATAGAAAACTTCATCAGAAGTTCCGACTTCAACAACTTACCTGCATACATAACAGCAACACGGTCTGCGACATTTGCCACAACCCCAAGGTCATGCGTAATAAAGATAATGGCCATTTGGAATTTACATTGAAGTTCTTTTAATAGCTCTAAAATTTGTGCTTGAATCGTCACATCTAAAGCCGTTGTTGGTTCATCGGCAATTAAAATATCAGGATTACATGCTAATGCAATCGCAATCACAATCCGTTGACGCTGACCACCAGAGAATTGGTGAGGATATTGCTTCATCCGTTCTTTTGGATTTGGAATTCCTACAAGCTCTAGTAATTCTTCTGCACGTTTATACGCTTCTTCTTTTGAAGCCTTTTCGTGTTTAATAATCACTTCCGCAATTTGTCGTCCAATTTTCATGGTTGGATTCAAAGAGGTCATTGGATCTTGGAAGATCATCGCAATCTCTTTCCCGCGAATGGATTGCATTTCACGTTCGCTTTTTTCTAAGAGATTCTCTCCTTTAAATAGAATAGAACCTTCTTTAACCATCGCGTTGTTCGACAACAATTGCATCACGCTTTTAGCAGTCACACTTTTTCCAGATCCTGATTCTCCTACTAAAGCTAGAGTTTCCCCTTTTTGCAAAGTAAGATTAACTCCACGAATCGCTTGTACTTCTCCTGCGAAAGTTTTGAAGTGGATTCGTAAGTTTTCAATAGATAAAATTGTTTCGCTCATTCGAATCCTCCTAATCTTTCATTTTCGGGTCAAATGCATCACGAAGTCCGTCTGCTAACAAGTTAAAGCTAATCATTAAGACACAGAGAACTCCTGATGGGAACCACATTAAGTTTGGATAAATACGGAATGTTTTATATCCTCCATTAATCAGCGAACCGAGTGACGCATCCGGAACTGGAATCCCAATTCCTAAGAAGCTTAAGAAGGCTTCAAAGAAGATTGCTGAAGGAATTGAAAACATGGTTTGAATAATAATCAAGCCTGCCATATTCGGTAGTAAATGCTTGAAGGCAATTTTCCAAAAGCTTTGCCCTAAAGAACGAGAAGCTAAAATATATTCAAGATTTTTTAGTTTTAATGTTTGCGCACGGACAACACGAGCCATTGTTACCCAACTCGTAAACCCAATCGCAACGATAATCGAAACGAGACCTGGTTTCATCACTAATAACATTAAAACAAGAATAATTAAGTTTGGAATTGCTGAAATAATTTCTAAGAATCGTTGCATAACGGTATCTACCCGTCCTCCAAACCATCCAGAAATAATTCCGTAAGTCACTCCGATAGTAATATCAAACAAAGCCGCAGCAAAGGCGATAATTAATGAAGTTTGTGTCCCGTATAAACACGTGAAAATAAATCTCTTCCTAAATTATCTGTCCCAAAATAGAAGTTGACTCCTTCAGGAACTCCTTGTTGCGCATACACATCTACTCCATTTCGAAGGCCGCTAAAGAGTCCAGGAATACGAGCAGGTAAATTCGCAAATTGCGCATTTTGTTCGAGAGGATCAAACGGAGCAATCACTGGAGCCAAGATAGCTAGCAAAATAATCGCTAGTACGATGACTAGAGAAAATACCGCTCCTTTATTTTTCGTTAATCGTCTCCAAGAGTCTTGTAAAAAGTTTAAAGACGGAGAAGCGATTTTTTCTCGGTCAGCCGTATGACTCAAATCTACTCTTTGGAATAAGTCTTTTTCAGATACTTCTGCCATTATACTTCCCCTCCTTCATCTGTAATACGAATACGAGGATCAATCCAAGCGTATAGTAAATCGACAATTAAAATCACAAAAACTAACAATGTTGAATATAACATCGTTACTCCCATAATCGTTGGATAGTCATTCGTTAAAATGGACTTCACGAATTGCTCACCGATACCAGGGATAGAGAAAATATTTTCAATAACCATCGATCCTGTCATCAATCCTACGAGCATCGGCCCAAGAATCGTCACGAGTGGAATAATCGCATTTCTAAAACCATGTCGAAATGCCACTTCAAAACGAGTAAGTCCTTTTGCTCTGGCAAGTTCAATATAATCCGAATGCAATACTTCTACCATTTCCGTTCTTACAAAACGAGCCGAATCGGCAATCGGAGAAATCGAAAGTGCTAGTGTCGGTAAAATTGAGGAAACAAAACCTTGATTCCATAAAGCAATTGGTAAAATAGGGAAAATCACCCCAAACAACAATTGTAAAACGACAGCGAACACGAAACTTGGAACAGAACGACCGATAATCGCAAAGAACGTCGCTAGAGTATCCACCCAAGTATTTTGTCTCATGGCTGCTATCATTCCCAGAAGAGAACCCACAATTGTTCCAAAGATCAACGCTTGGAATCCAAGTTGGAAAGAAGGTCCTACCCTAGAGAAAATCAAATTCGCTACCGTCGAATTATATTGGAAAGATTGTCCAAAATCTAAACGGAATAGACCCGTAATATAAATCCAGTATTGAACGAATACGGGTTTATCTAAACCATACTTCGCATTCATAATTTCGAGTTGAGCCTGCGTTAGTTGCTCCTCATTGGCGTATGGAGACCCCGGCAATAGTTTCATTAAAAAGAACGTAATTGTCGCAATTAAAAATAGTGTTAAAAACATGTAAAAAAACACGTTTTTGCGATATATTTAAGATAGTTTTTTTCAACCTTACACCTCCATTATTTATCTTCTAATTCTGTTTCATCATACTATCTAAAGAATTAAAGTTTCAACTAATTAGTTTCACAAAAGAAATTGCGCTTTTTTAAATGTTCTGGTACATTGTAGAGAATCAATGAAAAGGAGCAACTTTATGAAATTTGATTTTAAACAAATCGAATCTTTTCCGGTAGCATCATTCTTCTTTGTGCACTATTCGTGAGCGTCACCAGTGGCTTCTCCTTTCTACACTTTAGCAACGCTTTATTTATGTGCGCTTTAGTTTTCTTAATGCTAGGACTTTTTGCCTACTTAAGTCGTACAGATTTTTTGAAATCATTCTCTCGTCGACTCTCTTCAGAAACAGAAGGAAAAAAATGGATTGTGTTTTCCTATTCTTCTGTCATTCTTTTTCTAGTAGTTGCCACTGTTTTTGGGGGCGCTATCCATCTTTATCGGCCTCTTTTTATAAATGACAAAAATCCGTGTACAAAGTGAGTACACGGATTTTTTTCTATAGTCTCTCTGAAGCTTTTTGTTCAGCTTTCTCTTTTTCAATTTCTTCTCTTAATTCAGGAAGAATCTGAGTGAAATCCATTCGAATTTCTTTTCGAAGAGAAGGCTCAACTTTACGAACAAAATGGAAATTAGATAAACGTTCCATCACACTTTCTACTTCATCTTTGTTCACATATAAGTAGATATATTTCAAACGCTTTGAAATATAATGAATATTTCCAAATCGCTTCAATTGTTTAATTGGTTTCAATGTATACAACCAAACAACGAGTGCTTGTCTTTCTTGTTGTTCCATTCTTTCTCCCTTCTACATCGCTTTTAATTCTATTGGTTGTTGTTCTTCTTCTGGAGTTGCTTCTTCTTTTGGAGGAGTTGGTTCTTTTTGTTTTTGATCATTTCGAATAGCCCAAAGCACAAAGCCCACCCCTACACTAGAAGCTAGGAAGCTAGATCCTCCATAACTGATAAGTGGCAACGGAACCCTGTTAACGGTGCAAATCCGACTAGCGCACCGATATTAATTCCGGATTGGATTAAAAATAAAATCGCTACTCCATAACATAAGTATTTTGCAAACAAGCTTCTACACTTATTTCCTTTATAAATCATCGCAATAATGAATCCTACAATGGCCAGCATCAAGACAAAAATAACGACAAAGCCCAGTTCTTCTCCAACAATGGCTAAGATAAAGTCCGTATGAGCTTCTGGAAGGAACCCTGTTTTTTGAACAGAATTTGATAAGCCTGTTCCAAACCAATTCCCTCTAGACAAGCCTAGAAATCCTTGAATGGATTGATAACCGGAACCTGTTGCATCTGACCACGGATTATGAAAAGATGTAAAACGACTGACTTGATAGGCTTTTAGTCCGATTTTTTCAAAAATAGACGAATCTAAATACGTAATTCCATACAGAAGCGCAAAAACTGCCCCCCAGGAAGCTAATGCTCGATTGGAAACGCCCGTCATTAGTCCTAGTAAAAGTGCCACTGCAACAACAATCATCCCCGTCCCTAAATCGGGTTGAAGCATAATCATACCAAAGAGGAAGATAGTGACTCCCCCTGGGACTAAATAGAATCTCCAATCTCGTTTACTTCTTTCATTCTTACTATATAAATAGGCAGAAATCCAAATCACAAATAGTTTTACTAATTCTGACGGCTGCAAATTAAACACTTTTAAGTTAATCCAACTCTTTGCCCCATTTATTCCTTTCGTAAATAATACGACAACCAGTAGTACAAAAATGACCCCAAATGTAGCGCCCATCACTTTTTCGCTCTTCATCCATTTCTCTGGAAGAATGGAAATCCCTAGCGCCAATAGCACCCCAAGGACGATATATAAGAGCTGTTTTACCATAAACGCTTCGGAGTTTCCTTGATTGACTAAGGCATAATAACTACTTGCACTATAGACCATTACGAGACCAAATACAGAAAGCAGTACATATAACCCCATGATTAGCGGATCTACTTTTAGAAGGCGTTTCATTTTTTCATGAAAATTTAACACGAGAGACCTCCTCTACTTTTGGTACGTTTCTTCATAGATTTGGGTATACATATCATTTAAAGCATACTCCAAATCCGCCATAATTTTATGTCCTTCATTTGCATGGATTAAATCCATCGCTACAGCAAATTCTACTTGTTTTGATAAACCAAATAATTGTGTGTCGATAATCTCTTCGAAAGCAGGGCATTTCGCCAAGCAAAGATGTGTTTTTTGTTTTGAAATCAGTTGATAGATTTGTTTTGCATTTTCTGTCAACTGAACTAAAGCAGGATTTTGAGTCATCTCACATTCCCCTTTCCGTTATGCATATACTATTCTAGTATACTTGCATCCATAAAAAAATACCACTAATGCAAGTGGAATTTACTGAAAATTTAGAGTTCGCTTTGGTGCTCTTTATAAAAGAAATGATTCCGCCTTTCCCAACGGATGTCTTCATCATCACTGTAACGTTGCACCGGTTCGAGTCCCTAGGTCTCTCACCTTCGAAGCTTCAAACTGGGAGTAAGACCAAAGACAAAACATGACTCACAGTGTGAGTCATGTTAGCTTTGTAGTCTTACTCCCGCAAGGCTGATTAGAATTAAGCGCATCACAAGTGATGAAGCTTGATTCAATCAGCTACTGCGTCTAACTTTATAAAGTGTTTTAACTACGAAATAAATTTCTACGCCCTGTAATTCGCTTTAATGCGCATCACGTTACTGTGATGATAGAATCCGTTAGTCTTTGCGGAATCATCTTTATGCAACAATAATTTTTTTGCTTTCCACTCTGTTAGTAGTTTTTTGTGCAAGTAACTAAAAGAGAATGCTATCTTTCCATCTAGCTAAAGCTGTGCACTTACTAAATCCTCTTTATGGTTGTAAAGAAAATCTATTACGGAACTCTTACTAGGAATTGCCATACACGCTTCTTTTCCACTAAGGCATCTTTATGACAGGAAATAAAAAAGCTATTACGGAGTTCTGCAAGGAATCTATAGTAGCAACAATAGCGAGTGTAACTGATGTGAATTAGGGACTCTAGGGGTTTCCCGTAGAGTCCCTTTGAGGCTCAGTAGGGAGTGAGACTACAGGCTCACCTCGGTACATCTATTATCACTATTAGAATGATTCCTATTAGGAATTGCCATACATGCTTCCTTTCCACTAAGGCATCTCTATGACGAAAACAAAAAAGCTATTACGAAGTTCTGCATGGAATCTATAGTAGCAACAATAGCGAGGGTAATCGATGCGAATAAGGGACTCTGGAAATTTATTTCCTAGAGTCCCTTTGAGGCTCGATAGGTGATGAGACGTAAGCCTCACACCGATACAGCTATTGTCGCTACTATGAAGACTTCCGTCAGAACAAAGTAATAGCGTCTAACTATTTTTATTTTCCGGTCCGATCATAGAGAGGCCGACACGACCTTTCTTAAGGTCTAGCTCCGTCACCCACACTGTTACGATATCCCCAACCGCAACGACATCACTTGGATGTTTTACGAAGCCTTTTTTCAATTTCGAAATATGCACAAGGCCGTCTTGCTTCACACCGATATCGACAAATGCTCCGAAGTCCACAACGTTACGAACGGTTCCTTCGAGTTCCATTCCTACTTGTAAGTCTTCCATCTTCAAGACATCGCTTCGTAAGATTGGTCCTGCGACTTCTTCACGCGGGTCACGTCCTGGTTTCAACAATCCATCCAGTACTAATTCCAGCGTTTCTTGTCCGATACCAAATTCTTCTTTTAACTCTTTAGCATTCAGCCCTTTAAGAGCTTCTTCCAACTCTGGTGAACCAAGCGCTAATTTTTCAGCATTAGCTTTTTTCAAAATGGCTTTAGCGACATCATAAGACTCTGGGTGAATATCGGTACCATCAAATGGGTTTGTTCCATCAATGATTCGCAAGAACCCAACCGCTTGCTCGTGGAGCTTTTTGGTCCCATAAGCGAGGTACTTCTTCAATTGCGGGTACGGTTTGTGAACTTGCCAGTTTTCGTCACGGAAAGCATTCACGTTTGCTGGGTGGTTGTTTCTTTTACATCCGCAATGTGCTCTAGAGAGCGGCACTAGCCGTATCTACGTTTACCTCAAATCTTTGTTCATTGGGCTGTTTCAACGACAAAGTCTAATTGCTCATCTAACTGTTTTTCTGGAACGTCGTGCTGGTATTGCCCAACCTCAACGGCTTTGATCGATTTAACAAGTTCTGGTAAGTGGGTTCGTAAAACGACGAGCGATGCTTACTGCTGAACGCCTCGACTTGGGTAATCTGGGAATTTTTGACGCGCCGAGCACGCTGGCAGAATAAAACAGATGCTCCTGCTCACTGACGATGGTGTATAAACAACTTTGCGTGGATTTGTTTTAATTGCTCCGCCACAAACTGTTCAGACTCACGGCTAGCCGTTCCGCTCCCAATCGCCACCAGTGCGTCACACCATATTGTTCCACGATGATTTGAATTAGTTCATCTGCCTGACACGCGTTTGGCTTCTGAAGCTCCGCACGTGAGGGTAAATCACAGACTTACCTAGGACTTTCCCCTGTTCTGCCGTCGATCACCGCTAATTTACATCCTGTACGGTACGCTGGCCGGAGTCCTAAGATGACTTGGCCTTTCATTGCGCTTGTAATAAGTTCTTCAAGTTCTCCCTGAAAATGGCACCGCTTTGTGTTTTGCGCCTCGCTTAATTCATTACGGATTTCGCGTTCAATGGCTGGTCCGATGAATCGTTTGAGGCTTTCTTCACTGCGCCTTCAACAATCGATGCAGATGGTGAAGCAAGAATTTTTGATTTTCTCTTTAATCTTTTGTAAGAGGATTTGTCACATCGACTTCCACCGTTACGCGAACTACATCTTCTTTTTCCACGGTTTGAAGTACACGGTGAGGAACGATGGGATTCACGGCCTCTTCGTAGTCATAGTGTTACTGTAGACTTTCTCTTCATCGAGTTTTCCTTCTTCACGACAGACTCACGGATTCCGTTCTTTGCGTGAATTGACGTAATTGTTTACGGTATTTTGCTTCATCGGAAATCCATTCAGCGATAATTTCTACAGCACCGTTAATGGCATCTTCGACCGTTAGAATCGCTTTTTCTTCATTGATAAACGTTGCCGCTTTTTCTTCTACAGAATCCTTCGTCGTCATGAGTAACCATAATGCAAACGGCTCTAGTCCTGCTTCTTTAGCAATCGTTGCCTTCGTGCGGCGTTTTTGTTTATACGGACGATAAATATCTTCTAATGCTGTTAAGGTTGTCGCCTTGCTTAAAGCAGCCGTAATCTCTGGCGTAAGTTTGCCTTGTTCGTCAATGAGACGGCTAATTTCTTCTTTCCGTTTTTCGAAGTTTTCCAAATAACGTTGGCGCTCTTCGATTTCACGGATTTGCACCTCATCTAAAGAACCGGTTTGGTCTTTACGATAACGCGCAATAAACGGTACTGTATTGCCATCTTGTAAGAGACCTAATACCGTATCGATTTGTTTTGGTTTATATTGAGTGAGTTCTGCCTTCACAAGCGCTACGGAACGCTCATAAGCAGTGATTTCAGTTGTTTGTTCTGTCATAGTCAACTCCCTTTCTGTCTCCTCTATCCTATCATGAAATAAAAGGAAAAGCACCTAAGCAAAAATACCTAGGTGCCCTATTATGGCTAAAGATAAATAGAATGGTTCACTATCCGCTGATTGTTACTCTTATAGAAGAGCTAAGATAATGAAGTTAAGGATGAATAATCCTGTAGCGACCCATAAAATTGGGTGAATGTCTTTTGCTTTACCAGTAATGACTTTCACTAAGCAGTAGAAGATGAATCCTGCTGCAATCCCGTAAGAGATACTGTAGCAAAGTGCCATGAAGATGCCGGAAAAGAACGCTGGAATCGCTTCGTCCAATTCGTCCCATTTCACATCTGCGAATGAAGAAAGCATCATCACCCCAACGATAATTAACGCTGGTGCTGTTGCTTCTGCAGGAACGATTCCCACGAACGGTGCTAATAGAGTTGATAATAGGAAGAGCCCTGCTGTCACGACTGCAGTTAAACCAGTACGTCCACCCGCACCGATTCCGGCTGCACTTTCAACATAAGTTGTAGTGTTCGAAGTCCCAAAGATAGCCCCGATAGAAGTACCGATGGCATCTGCGAATAAGGCTTTGTCCATCTTAGAAGAGAAACCAGATCCGTTTTCAAGTTGACGTTCGTCCTCTTCAGAGAAGATACCTGTTTTACGACCTGTACCGATGAATGTTCCAAGTGTGTCAAATGTATCCGATAAGCTGAATGCGAAAATCGTCATTAATACTAAAGGTAAGCGAGATGGGTCAGAAAAGAGTTTTACGATTCCTTCTGAACCAAAGGCTGCCATGAATGTTGTACCTAAGTCATTGAACGCTGCTCCAAGAGAGTTGCTTTCAAAGCTTACTTTTGATAAATCGACAACGCCCATTGGAATCGCTAAAAGTGTTGTTAAAATAATTCCAAGCAAGATAGCCCCACGAACTTTTTTCAATAATAAGACTACAGTAATCACTAAACCAATCACTGCAAGGAGTGCACCTGGAGACGTGAAGTTGACAAGAGATGGAACGATTCCCCCATTTGAATTCACGCTGAACACGCCGCCTTTGTACGCTTCTGTAGCGACATTATACGCAGCACCGTTTACTTGAGTGATTGTATTTGAATCAGAAAGGAATTCTAATAGGTTGGCATTTTTTAAACCGATATAAGCAATGAAAATCCCAATCCCGCCCCCAATGGCATGTTGCATACTGACTGGAATGGCTTTAATAATCATCTTACGAACTTTTGTGACAGTAATGAAAATATTGAATAAACCACAAATAAATACCATTGCTAACGCTTCTTGCCAAGTGAATCCAAGGCCGAATACAACTGTAAATGTAAAGAACGCGTTTAACCCCATCCCTGGTGCTAATGCGTAAGGAACGTTTGCGAAAAGACCCATCACTAATGTGCTGACAACTGTTGCGATAATCGTTGATAAGAAGACTGCTTGGAATGGCATCCCTGTCTTACTAAGAATGTTCGGATTGACAAAAATGATGTATGACATCGCGAAGAACGTCGTTAACCCAGCCAAAAACTCCGTTGAAACGTTCGTGCCGTTCTCTTTCAGTTTAAAAAACTTATCCATTGAAATGATAACTCCTTTTTATTGGTTTATTTGATGACTTAAGTATACTAGAACTATTTTTCTTTTACAATAAAAAATACGTACATTTTAACTCTTTAAATTATTTTTGTTCGTTATAAAAAGGATATATTACGTTAATCGTTGTTAAAAATAATATTTTTATATACAAACACGAACATAAATATTAGAGTTACAAAAAAACGTCAGAGCACCATTGTACTCTGACGTCTAAAGGATTATTTATCTGATTTCCACACTGGGAAGTATTGCCCTGGTGCGATTTCATTCATTTTCTTCGCTACATCGTCTGATTGATATAATTCAACGATTTTTTTGTATGTTGGGTTTGTCAGCATCTGCTGCTTTAACAACGATGATGTTGTAACGATCTTTAGGAATTGTATCTAAGTGGTTTGCATCTGAGAAGATGTTGTCTTCGATTTTCAAACCAGCGTCTTGTGCCATAGAACCATTGATAGAAGCTGCATCAACGTCTTGTAATAAACGTGGTGCTTGTGCTGATTCTGCTTCGATGATTTCTAAGTTACGAGGGTTGCTTGTGATGTCTGCTAATGAAGCTTTTGTTCCAACGCCTTCTTTTAATGTGATTAAGCCTTCTGTTTGCAATGCTACTAATGCACGACCTTGGATAGCCACTTCTTTAGGAACTAATACTTTTGCTTTCTCTGGTAAATCTTTTAATGATTTATATTTTGTTGAGAAATAATATAATGGCGTGATAAATGTTGTTCCGATTTCTTTTAAATCAGTCCCTTTATCTTTATTCCATTGTGCTAAGTATGCACGGTGTTGGAATGCGTTCATTTGAACAGAACCTTCTTCAAGGGCTGTATTTGGTAATACGTAGTCGTTCATTTCGACAACTTCGATATTGATGTTTTCTTTTTTCGCTTTTTCAGCTACGTAATCCCAGATTTCGTGTGCTGCACTACCTACTACGGCTACTTTAACGTTTACTGCTGGTGCTTCTGTTGTTTTAGAAGCCTCGCTAGATTGTTGTGAACTTTGATTTCCGCATGCTGCTAATGTGAATGCTGCAACGGCTGTTAATAATAAGTTTTTAATTTTCATATTGTTTTTCCTCCGATTGTTCTATATTTATTTGTGTTACTTGAAAAATAATTTGACACATTCCTCCATCCTGTCGAACACAATAAAAAAATCCTCTGCCCCAAAAAGGACAAAGGACGATCATTTCAAAAATACCGTGTTACCACCTTTATTCGTTTATCCATCACTAGATAAACCTCACCCGATTCCACGTCTGTGCATTGAAATCGTACCGCTATAACGGGCGTCCCGTACTTCCCTTACAACTGCTTAGAAAGTCCGCTCAATGGCCATCTTCCCCATTTCGTCACTACTTAGTTCCACCACCCCTAAGCTCTCTACTCAGTGCCTCGACGAGTACTCTCCATTTCATTGCGTTATGGAGTCCATTATACGCCCATTCTTTTGAAAGTCAACAAAACTCTATCATAGAGACATTTGTTTTTCACTCAGAAACAAAACCATTAAACTGACCCTAAAGCTTTTACAAATAGCCCTCCACAAAAAGTTTTGTGTCAGAGGTCAAATCATTCTTATTTAGCAGAAGTTGTTGTTGTTTCAGAGTCAGCTGCTTGTAAGAAATTTTTTAAAGCATTTTGTAAGCTTTCATCTGTGATTTTCACGTCAGCAGCTTTCACTAAATCGACCATTGTTTGATGTAAGAAAGCAGAATCTTTCAATTTCGCATCTAACATTTCTTTTGCCATTTGATCTTTCACTTCATCAAATGATTTCTTCTCGTCTCTAGATACTAACTTAATGATGTGGTATCCGAATTGAGTTTGAACTGGAGTTTCAGTGATATCTCCAACATTCTTCAAGTTGTAAGCTGCTGTTGAGAACTCAGTGACCATGTCTGAACGTTTGAATGGTCCAATTTGACCGCCTTTTGCAGCTGTACCAGTATCCGCAGAGTTTGCTTTTGCTAATTCTGCAAAGTCAGCGCCATCTTTTAATTGTTTAATTAATTCTTCAGCTTTTTGCTTTTTGCAGCTGCTTTTTTTCTTCATCAGATGCAGTCTGATTTTAGCAGCAATCAAGATATGTTGTGCTGTAATTTGTGGTTCCCACGCATCATAGTACGCTTTAATGTCTTCTTCTGAGAAGTTCGCAGCTTTTTTAACTGCTTCTGTCATTAATTTGTTTAAGTAAAGTGTTTGACGGTATGCGTCTACAGAAGTGATTCCGTTATGTTGTAAAGCAGCTAATAATCCAGGTTCTCCACCATATTGAACAACTAATTTAGCAACTTCTTCATCTCAGCATCGTCTTTTAAATTTTTTGCATCCTCACTAGATCCTTCTATACTTTTTCGTTAATACTAAACGTTGTAGTGTTTGTTCTCCAACAGAATCTTTCATTGCTGTAACAAATTCATCTTTTGTAACGTTACCGTATTTAGTTGTTGCAACGTTTTCTGATTTAGTCGTTGTAACGTTTTCTGATGAGCCATTTGAGCATGCTGCTAATGCGAAAGTTGACGCCAGCGCTAATGCTCCTACGAATTTTTTCTTCATAAAATTCCCTCTCCAATCGGTTTTCTTTTTAATCGATGTTATTAATATACCACAGTTTCTAAACTCTTTGCCTAGTTTTTCTAGTCATCTCTTACTTTTTTTCTTAACTTTCTTTTGAAACTAAAAAAAGAGCCAGGATCTATATGCCCTGACTCTTCATTAAAAGTTAAGTTTAGTTCTATATCATGTGATTATTGTAATACACGAATTGTGATTGTACGACGTCCGAAGTTGTAAACATCATTTAAAGTTTACTAAGTGAACGTCAATTCTGATTTCCGTAAATCGCACCACCTGTATCTGCAGCACGGTAAAATACCATAACCTGGAATTTCAACATATGATCCTAATGGAATGACACTTGGGTCAACCGCAATTACATTTGGTTCATTCACAAGGTTTGTTCCATCAGCAGTGTAGTTTGATAAACCAGCTTCATTATATGAGTAAGCTGTTGCTTCAACTGTTAAGTAGTAACCACTTTTGGCTTGAAGAAGCGGCAGTCGTTTGAGCAGCTTGTGTTGTTTCAGTTGCTTGAGTTGCTTGTGCAGTCTCATTGCTTGCTGAGTTGTCGCTTCTGACTTCTCAACTTCTTTTAACTTCATTGTTGTCTTTGAACACGGTATGAATGTTGTGATGTTCCGTTATCGACTGTCACTTCTTTTTTTGGTCAGCTGAGAAAGCGTAACACTGTTCCTGGGTAAATAAGGTTCGCATCTTGAATTTCGTTCACTTGAACTAATGTATCTAATGATACACCAGTTGCTTCAGAAATCACTGATAATGTATCTCCCCATTTGATTGTGTACTCTTGTACACCTTTGTCGTCTTTTTTCACATCTTGTTTTACTTGTTCAACAGTACGTGCTGTCCATTCTACTTCGTTTGCACTTGCTGTTGTTGCTGAAAATCCTGCAAAACTAAATAAAGCAAGTGATGCTGTCACCATCATGAATTGTTTCTTGATTGGTTTCATATTTTTCCTTTCCGATTTCCGACTTTTTTAAAAGTCAAAAACCTCGTTCGCTTGGATTTTTTGGTTGCGAACTTAATTGATGCTAATTATTTTAGCACAGGAAAAAATTGAAAATGTTGATTTTATGCGGTTTGTTAAGGTCACTTAATTTTTTTGACTTTTTTTCTGATGTTATTATGACAAACACATGACAAGAACGTATGTTTCTGTAATATTCGAAACTCATTCTGTAACACGTTTTCGTAGAATTTTCTTAGATTCTCAGTCATACTTTTCTTCATTTATTACATCTGTTTTTGGTCTCTTTTTGAGAGTAAAAAAAATCGCATTCAATCGACATATTTGACATCAAAAAAAGACCTTCCCTATTTCATCCTTAGGAAGGTCGCTAAACATTCGTTAAGCCATTTGATTTAATTCACTCATTTGAATCGTTTGATCGATATTTTCTTTTAACGCTTCAGGAAGATGGTGCGTTACCCATAGGACTGTCACACTCTTATCTTCTAAGATTGGTTTCAACACCTCAATAGTTGTCTTTTCATCTAAGTTGGAGCTAACTTCATCGAGCAAGAAGACTTTTGGTTGTTTCATTAATCCACGTGCAAAAGCTATTCGTTGCAACTGTCCGCCAGATAGATTTGAATCGCCATCGCCTAAGACTGTATCTAATCCCTGTGGCAAGTTTCTTACGATAGAAGCAAGTCCCACTTTTTCTAAAGACTCCCAAACTTCTTCATCGGTATACGCTTCACTCAGCGTTACATTCTCACGAATCGTTGTCGTGAAGACATGTGGTTTTTGAGCGATATAGACCATTTGACGATATAACTCATTATAGGACTTTTTCTTCACATCGACTCCAGCGAGTTTCACTTCTCCTAAATACTCCGTTAATTTAGCAGCGATAATATTTAACAGTGTTGATTTCCCTGTTCCGCTTTCGCCAGTAATCGCATATTTTTGCCCTTCATTAAAGTCAAGAGAAACATGATTTAAAATCACCTTTTTCTCCATAATTGAAAACGAGACATCCTGATCACTTCAATCAGAGTCGTGAGAATCTTCTTTATCCACATTCCTCATTAGGGTATGCAGACTCAAGTAGTTCATATTTTTTCACAGATGAGCTGTACTTTTAATCGAACCGATCTTTCTGACTAATATTTCCAAGCACGTTGAAAAATGATTCCGCTTAATGCCATCGTTGTCGCAATGATACTACCGATACTTACTTCTCCAATATAGGCTAGATATCCTGTTAAAACAAAGACAGAAACTTTGGCTAAAAATACATTCCCTAATTCCACCACTTACGGCAACTTTTTGCCATTGTTTTACTAAAATCTCGATGCGTATCTCCAACTTTCAACCGATCTTTTCATGGATTTTTGTCTGTCAAATACGTTCAACTTTCGAATACGAATAGAGTATCATATCCACTCAATAAGTCCGAAAACATGGTTTTTGAAAAATGCTCGTTTTTGCTTCAGATACTTTTCATCGTTTTTAGTCTGTTAACTCTCCAGAAAACAAATGCTGGGTAACACAGCCATCATGAACAATACAGAAAAGCCGTTAGTAAGACAATAGACCAATGATACATAAATAGCGCTACCGCAGAAAATCACCGCAGAGATAATTCCTCCCAATGACTTCAAACGTTGGATTAAATAGCTTTTCGTTCTAATTTGTTCCATATCGCTTGTAAACCAAGAAATATAGGTTTGACTATTTCTTTCTCATAAAAAGCGTTCATAAGACGTATTCTTATGGCATGACTAATTCGATCTCGTAACCAAGTAACTACCTTTTTGATTTCAAAAGAAAGCTTGATAGCGAATCAACATATAGGTAAACAACAAATATAAAGCAAAAAAATTGCGACTAAACAGAATCGTCTCATGGATAAAACCCGTTCATATCCATGTTTTACTAAATAGTCTAAAATCTCTGCATTGACAATACTTGTTAACAATTGAGAGGTCGCAATTAATGTTAAAACAAATCGCAATAGTCACGAACACTTCTTTTTTTAAATTTTTGGAAAATCACCTTCATCTAAATCTCTCCACTTCAAATTATTATGTTCATAGTTTAACATCGTCTTAATCCAATGTGTATAGGACTTTGGACGGAAAATAAAAGAAAAGTGAGAATATCTAGTTTCTCACTTCCTTATATTTTTTAGTCTTATGCCAATAAACAAAATGGAGAAGGCCACTCCTACAAAAGCTCCTATCACAAGCGGGCACTCCCTTGTTGTAGAGCTGGTAACACACTAATCGGTAAAATAGTCCCCTAACGAATATCCTCCAATACTCAAACACCCAAGGATAAAGAGGACAATCGTCGATACCATCGTATCTTTAATCAAAGAAAAGAGCAGCATCTGTGCAATGAATAACCCAACAATTGCTAGCAATGGATATCCAATCGCCAATAGGATTCCTTGAATCGCTGAAATAAAGATTGTTTCCTCATTAGAAACATACGATACAGGAAACAGAAAAACATTCTCATGGATAATGATTCCATACATCACCAAAGACAGAATCACCAGCAGACTAGGAAAAGCATAAAAGTATTTTAAAGAATAGAGCGTTTCTGTCAATAATTCTTCTTTATTAGAAATCGGCACTACTTCTAGTAGCGTTCGGTGCCGTTGTTTTCTTTCTAAATATCCCCCTACTTGCACAAGGAAAAAGAAGACAAGGATACCGTAACCAAGAAGTTGGAAAATCGTCTGTATAAAATCACCATACTGATAATAGGTTTGGTAGGATATCTCTTTTCCAACTAAATAATGGAATAATTGGAGTTTAGCTTTAATTTGCATAGGACTCTCTAACGAATCCGCCCATTCTTCTGGGGCACGACTTAGAAGAGATTCCACCAATTCCAATCGTTTTTCATAAATCGGAATCAGCCGTTCCGTTTTCCCCTTCACTGTATAAATCCCATTTTCTTGCGCATAGGTTTGATAGAGAGCTTGAAAAGTAGTATCCATCTCTTTCTTTGTATCTTCATCAATAGTCACTTGGTTCTCAAATGAATCTTTCAGATTATCTATCTGAGAAAACTGTCGTCTCAATCACATCTCTTAAGGCCGGTTTTCCTGTAACGTGATGATATCCCATGACAAGCGTCGCAACTACTAAAATAAGAAGCGGTATCTTATAGAAAAATCCTCTTTTCTTTAAATGCATTCTATCTAACTGAACCCATCTACTCATACCGAACCCCCTCGTCTCAGACGTTCTTGCCAGCAAGAAGTTCCAACCGTCAATAAGAAGAACACGAACGCTCCCACAAGTAAGCTGGCACATCCGTTTGAAATCGTAAACGTACCTGTCGCATATAAAAATCATCTTTCATTCCTTGGATAACAGAGCCAAAGTTCACATAGTACAGTGGCAACTTATCTGCAAAAGAAGGATAAATCTTCATGGAACGGAAGATAGGCTCTGCCCAAATAACCATCAGCCCTGCGATGAACCCTACCATCTTATTTCTACTCAACTGATTACACCATGCGACGAGATTGATTAAGAATAGTAGTACACACGCTGCTAAAGAGTAGGGCAATCCCGATAAATTGTAAGGGAAGCATGAGAACCTCCTCTTCCCCACGAAATACAAGTAACGGCGAAGTGAGGGCGTCCCAGCCAAAAGATACACTCTGTACTAGGGAAACTACAAATAAAACAAGAATTACAAGCGCCATGTTCACCAACCAGTAACTACTGATTTTTTGTAATAAATATTTCCACTGACGAATCGGCTTCACCGCTAATATACTTCGATGCTTCCAATCGTCTAAAAGAATAGGACTGATAAATAGTAGCAAGATTGAAAATAGAACTGGCAACCAGTAAAGCATCGGTTCATTATATTTTGTCCATTCCATCCAAAAAATTCGATTCTGCATTTGTAAAATATCGTCTAATTGATAGCGCCCCTGTTCGTCTAAAGAACGAAACTCCATTAAATATTGTTTGACATTCTTATACTCTAACTGTTCCTGCTTACTAGGATTAAATCCAATTGTATTGTAAATCGGAAGGGGCGATTGTTCTTTATCTCTTAATTCAAGTCGCAACTCCCAAAAATGAATCTGTTCTTTTAAATAGGTTTTATAATCTTGCTTTTGAAACGCTGTTACTGAACGATGATAAGCAACTGCATCCTCTAACCATTTTTTTCCTCTGTTTCCGTTAAACTTCTTTTCTTTGCTTCCTCTTCATATTCATTGATTAGTATCAAATGAATTTTATCTCCTTGATTTAAAGTGGTATTCAAAAGTTCATTGAGAGAAGATTTTTGTTGAAAATTCATCACAAGAAAAACAACCATCAGCAGTACACAACCGATGAACTGAATTTTTCATTAATCGATTTCGAACAATCAACAGTAATTGTGTTCTCATTCTAGCTTCTCCTCTCTTTTTCAACTTTTCGATTGTACTATCCGTACAGTTCTTTATAAAGGGCATAGCAACCTTTTAGCTCCAATCTTAATTTCACTACATTGATGGATGTCTTTCTAGTATCCACTTCCATTTTTCTTTTGAAACTCTCCATCCGTAAGGTGAATGCTAATCTGTCTTCCTTCGCGATTCATCATTTCTACTTCTCTTGGAAATTGCTCTACAAACTTTTCGAAATACTCTTTTGAAATAAAGGTCAATTGAAGTGTATCTATCGCCTTCCTTTTGCGGTGAATATTCCAATGCGATTCGCTTTCTCTTTCATAAAATAAATCTTGTCGGCAATCGAATCGAGATTGTTCAGTAAATGAGAAGCCATCACGATCGTTTTTCCTTCATTTCTTAACTGTCTCAACACTCTAGAAATTAATTCCACATTATCAGGATCCAATCCGTTCATCACTTCATCAACAAGCATGTAATCTGCTTTTGTGACCAGTACTAATGCAAAACAAAGGCGTTGCCGCATCCCGAGTGAATACTCGCCCACTTTATGATGAATATAGTCTTCCATTTTCAACTGCTCTATCACAGTTTGAACAGTTCCAGAAGCTACCTTCCACATCGAGGCATAGAAATTCAAATGTTCGATTCCTTTTAACTCATCGTATAATTCAGATTGATCCGGCATCTTTCACAATATGCTGTCTCATAAATAATGGTTCGCTTGTATAATTCTTCCCTTGATAAGACACCGAAATACCGTTATTTCTTAAGTGTCCAGACAGTATTTGGATAAGCGTAGATTTTTCCTACACCATTTGGTGCTACTAGCCCAATAATCTGAGATGGTGGAAGATGCAAGTCAATCTGATTTAGAACCTCTTTTTCTCCATATGAAAAATTTTGAATATGAACTTCTAACATTCGAGCGACTCCTTTCCTTTACTTGGATCGTTTATTCATACCGTTTTTTTGTTACCGTTTCTTTATTGATATTATAGCAAATTTTTCTTTTTATAAAAATAGAGTTCTTTTTGTATTTTTCAATCAAAATCCTATAAAAATATCTGACTCTTTGTTTGATTTTTTTGACACAAAAACCACACCTCTATTCTGAGGTGTGGTTTATCTATTTTATTATGCTTTTGTTTTTTCAGCGCGGTCACGTTTCATTTGGCTTGAACGTAATTGTCCGCAGGCTGCTTCGATATCATGTCCGAATTCTTTACGAACGACACAGTTGATGTGGTTTTTCTTCAACACATCGTAGAAAGCTACTACGCGTTCTTTTCCACTACGTTCGTATTGGTCATGTTCACGAACTTTGTTATAAGGAATTAAGTTCACGTACGAAAGACGTTTCTTATCCGCAAGAAGGTCGGCTAATTGTTGCGCTTGTTCCACCGAATCATTCACGTGATCGAGCATGATGTACTCGAAGGTCACACGACGATTGGTTTTAGCAATATATTCATTAATCGCATCCATCACGACTTCGATTGGATATTTACGGTTGATACGCATGATACGAGAACGCGTATCGTTATCTGGCGCGTGAAGTGACAATGCGAGGTTCACTTGTAAGCCTTCGTCTGCGAACTCGCGAATTTTCGGAGCCAAACCACTTGTAGATACTGTGATATGACGAGCCCCGATTCCAAGCCCTTTATCAGAGTTGACAACTTTCAAGAATTTAATCACGTTATCATAGTTATCGAATGGTTCCCCAATCCCCATGACAACGATATGGCTGACACGGTCTCCCAGGAGACACTTCGTCTAAAGTTCGTTGCACGTGCATGACTTGCGCTACGATTTCTCCAGCAACAAGGTCACGTTGTTTTGCGATAATTCCGCTGGCACAGAAAGTACATCCGATATTACATCCTACTTGTGTGGTCACACAGATAGATAAGCCGTATTCCTGAGGCATTAATACCGTTTCGATTAAGAGGCCGTCTGCTAATTCAAAGAGGAATTTACGTGTTCCGTCTGTTGATTGTTGTTTGATACGTTCGTTTAACACTGGGAATGTGAACTCTTCTTGTAACTCCTCAATCAGTGATTTTGGCAAGTTTGTCATTTCTTCAAAACTGGTTACACGTTTGCGGTAAAGCCAATCCCATAATTGTCCTGCTCTGAATTTCTTTTCGCCTTTTGCTTCAAACCAAGCAGTTAGTTCTTCTAGTGGCATGCCGTAAATAATCGGTTTTCCTTCATATTGACGAACCACTCGTCCAATTTTTCTAACCATATTTAATCCTCTTTCCTATACTTGAAATACTCTAATGATTGTTTCTCTATTTGCATGAGCGCTTAATAACACCGATAATTTCACACGAGCCTTTTGTCCGCTAAGCCCAGTTGTGAAAATCACTCCTGCTTCACGTAGCTGTTTGCCCCCACCTGAATAATTATATACATCGTACGTTACACCGTTAAATGCACGGGATACGAGAACGACTGGAATTCCTTTATCCAAGCAACGTTGCAACCCAGGAAGTGTCGTTGGCGGTAGATTCCCTGCCCCAAGAGCTTCGATGACTAATCCATTAGCATCTGAATCGGCAATGGCATCAAATAACATCGAATCCATTCCGGCATATGCCTTCAATAAGTATACCTTATCCACGAGTTCTTTAATTGGATAGTATTCATGATGTAAGAATTTTTGGAAGTAAATAACTCACTCTTTGACACTAAGCCAAGCGGTCCAAAAGTGGGTGTTTGGAAAGTCGCAACATTTGTAGTATGTGTCTTTGTCACATATGTTGCCGCATGGACTTCATCGTTCATCACGACAAGAACACCTTTATCCACACTCTCTGGACTCGTTACCGTAATAATGGCACTGCGTAAGTTCGCTAAACCGTCCGCTCCGATTTCATTGCTGGAACGCATCGCTCCGGTCAATACAATGGGGAAAGTTCCATCTGTTGTTAACTCTAAGAAATACGCTGTTTCCTCTAAAGTGTCCGTTCCATGAGTTACCACAGCTCCGTCAAAACCATCCTTTTGTGCTTGGACGATTCTCTTTTGAACTTCCCACATTTTTTCTTCCGTCATATGTGGGGATGGTAAGTTAAATAAGTCCTCTACAACGACACTTGCGATAGGTGCGAAAAGAGTATCTGAGTTTGTTAATGGGTTGGTTCCTGTTGGGGTTACGCTTCCTGTTGAGCGATCTTCACTCATAGCAATCGTACCACCGGTGTTGATGACGATAATTTTCTTCATGGTGCTACTACTTTCTTTCATTTTCTCTTTACATAGGATACCACAAAAACGCAAAAAGTGCCGAAGTATTTGTAAGTGAATACGCACAAAAATGATGATACCTTCGAAATTTAAAACGCGAAGTACGGAACAAGTCCCTACTTCGCGTAATTCACATTCGATGCGATTCCCTGTTACTGCGATTATAAAATCCGCAAATTTCTTCGGCATCATCTTTTTGTGCGATTTATTGAAATCCCTAATAAAAAAATGAAAAAAAGTGTTGCGCCACTCATTTTGACGGAACCGGTGCATGGTGTTAGAAAGTGTATCCTACCGGGGTTTCTGAGTATTTTTGTAAATTTGAAGTGGAGCGTGACTGAAAAAATTTTTTTGATTTTTTCTCGGAAAATTTACTACAAACTTAAGAATTTGTGCAAACGACCTAAAACGGGGTTGTTGAATATACCGTTAAAAATCGCGTCATATCAACGTTTATATTTTACCTTTGATTTTAAAATTTGAAATGTAACATATATGCTACATTTTTATTTTTGCAGTCTTGCACTCAACAAAAAACCGTAACCTTTGTGGCTACGGTTGGTTGTTTGATTATTTTATAGTATATTGTCTTTCGTGATTTTTTACTCCTGTGAGTGTCACTGGGCTATTGTCTTCACGTTTGAAAGTTTGTTCACCGCTAGAGTCGACAACTTCCATAAAGATTTCTTCGTATTCTTCTACAGTGAGCATTTTGCGGTTTTCAAGTAAAGCCTTATGTTCCGCAATATACAGTTGGTTTTCGAATCCTTCAACTAATTCCCCAGCAAAGAATTCCCCAACAGCTCCAGAACCATAACTAAAGAATCCTATACGGTCTCCAGCTACTAGTACAGAACTGTTTTCTAATAACGAAATAAAACTTAGGAATAATGATCCTGTATAAATATTTCCGACATGGCGGTTATAAATAGACGCTTCTTGGTATCTTGCTGTGAAACGTTCTCTTTCTTCTTCGCTCATTTCTTCTAAGAACGGTTTAAAAGCTTTCATCCCCATCTTCGTATACGGTAAGTGGAAGCAAATGGCTTCGAAGTCCGAAAACTCGCAATGAGTCTTTTCTTGATAGTTCTTCCACACTTCAGAGAAGAAACGGATGTATTGTTCATTTGAAAATTGACCATCTACTAATGGATAGGCTTCATAGTTCGGTCTCCAAAAGTCCATTACATCATCCGTAAACAAGCTTGTTTCATTGTCTAAGACTAATAAACGTGGTGACTCAGAAACAACCATGGCTACTGCCCCAGCTCCTTGAGTAGGTTCTCCACCAGAATTCAATCCATATTTAGCGATATCACTAGCAATGACTAACACTTTTGAAGAAGGGTTTAATGCGATATGCCCTTTTGCTAATTGAAGGGCTGCTGTTGCCCCATAACAAGCGTGTTTTAATTCTACACTGCGAACACGGTTAGATAACCCTAACATCCGTTGCATATAAACTGCAGCAGATTTCGATTGATCCACTCCTGTTTCTGTTCCAAATAAAATCATATCAATAGATTCGCGGTCAGCATCATCAATAATCGATAAAGCTGCATTTGCGGCTAAAGTCACGATATCTTGTGTGACTGGAGCTACTGCCATTGTAGACTGTCCAATGCCAATCGTGTATTTAGCTGGCTCTACTCCACGAGCAACTGCTAATGTTTCCATATCTAGTGCAGTTGGTGGCACAAAAAAGCCAATCTTATCTATTCCTATATTCATTGTTGTTCTCCTTTACGAAAAAGCCCTAACCACATGTTGGGCTTCTTGTTCTATCTTAGCAACAACTATACTAGCAAAAAATTGCCGTCTGGACAATTGAATTTACTATTTGTTCTATAATTTAAACAATTCTTTACTATTTAGAACGATTAAAAATTAGGTTTTAGAGGCAAAATCTTATAAAATAGTGGAGATAAAAGTGAATCTACTATAGAAAGGAATCAAAGATATGAACGGAAATGATATTGTCATTGTCAGTGCCACACGGACTGCCATTGGTAAATTCGGAGGACAATTTGCTACAACCTCTGCGATTAAATTAGGAACAGCGGTAGCAAAATCCGCAATCCAAAAAGCCAAATTATCTCCCGACCAAATTGATACAGTGATTTTCGGAAATGTTTTACAAGCTGGACTTGGTCAAAACCCTGCTCGACAAGTAGGATTAAAAGCCGGTCTACTCCATTCTAGTACAGCCTTAACGGTCAATGAAGTTTGTGGTTCTGGATTAAAAGCCATTATTCTTGCAGCACAATCCCTTCGACTAGGAGATGCTAAAATTGTCTTAGCCGGCGGTATGGAAAATATGAGTTTAGCACCTCATTTATTACAACAACGCTTTGCTCCAAAAAACGGACCAGTTACTTTAGTCGATTCATTATTTAATGATGGGTTAACAGACGCCTATTCAACGGATGCAATGGGCATTACCGCAGAAAATATCGTTGAAAAATACGGATTTACACGCGAAGAACTCGATGTTTTTGCCCTTTCTTCTCAACAAAAAGCTGCTAAAGCACAAGAAGAAGGACATCTCGCAAAGGAAATCACTCCCGTCGCTGTCTTCAATCGTAAGACAAAATCTGACGACTTCAAAGCTAGCGATGAATTCATCCGTGCAAACACAACACTAGAAAGTCTTTCTGGATTAAAACCCGCCTTCAAAAAAGACGGAGTGGTTACTGCTGGAAACTCTTCAGGAATCAATGATGGAGCCGCTTGTGTTATCATGACAACTCGCGAATATGCCAAAGAATTGAATCTACCTATTTTAGCAACTCTAAAAGGATATGCAGAAGCAGGTGTAGATCCTGCATTCATGGGGATTGGACCCGTTCCAGCGATTGAAAAATTAGTAGCACGGACCCGCATCCCGCTTGAAAAAGTGGATATCTTCGAACTGAACGAAGCCTTTGCGGCACAAAGTATGGCCGTCATCAAAGACTTGAAGATTCCAACTGAAAAAGTAAATCCATTCGGTGGCGCAATTGCACTAGGCCATCCAATCGGCGCTTCGGGTACCCGTATTGTGGTCACACTGATTAACGCCCTCGAACAACTCGACGGTAAACTCGGCGTTGCTTCACTTTGTGTGGGCGGCGGAATGGGCGTTGCCATCGCAATTGAACGCGAAAAATAATAGAAACAAAGAGAGCTACCCAAAATTCACTTATAAGTGAATTTTGAGCAACTCTTTTTCTTTTTTTAACAATCGGAAGTACGAAGAAAGAAATTCATATTAGGATTACGAAGAATCTGACGTATTCTATAATAGCAGTAACTTGAATCCGCATTAAAACGAATTAAAGGTGAGAGACATCGGCTCGAACCGATGCAACGTTACAGCTATTATAAAGATATCCGTGAAGATTCGAAGTAATCCTATAACTTAATTTATTTCTCTTCGTGTTTCTTTTGTTCGTGTCGGTGTTGATAGTATTCTCGAATCTCTTCATTCTCCTGGCTTGCCTGATATGTAATCGAAATTCCTTCTTTTTTCCAATGAATGCTCGTTAAAATATCATCCCAGCTCGGAAATTCGATGTTAAATGTATCCGCAAAACTAATGGAAGCTCTCCATACATCGAAGCGAGTCTGTAGTAAAAGCAAGGCTACTCGAGTGAGTAGTTCACGTTTTTCTTCATCCATTTGCCCCGCAGCTTTGAAGAACTCCTGAACATAATGCATAAATTTGCCAAACACATCATTAATCGTATCCAAACCAATCGTAAAAAGAAGCTCGAAGAACACGTCCCAGAACAGTTCTAGTTCTTCATCACTCACTTCTTCAGTCCATTTTTTAAACGTTTGGTCATTTAATTGGCTGTTTTTTGTCAGCTGATCCATTGTTACAAATTGTCCATTTTCGATTTCCCATGTCAAAGCGCTATGCTGGAGAGCAGCAAAGGCATTACTTTTGACGATGACATAAGGAATTTCAGATTCCAAAAGCAATCCAACCAACGCATCTTGAGGAATGTAACGCATCGCTAATGGAACCACTGCGTGATAGCCTTCCGTTTCTAAAATAGAACGATGTAATCCTGGAGAATCAAAACAGAAGATTTTTCCCAATCTCGATTGAACTTCTTTCTCTTGGGTAGAGGCAGCGTATAAGGCTAGATTTCCTCCTTTTGAATGTCCTGACAAGAGAATTTCCCCATCGAACAACTTCGCCTGTTGCTCCAAATATTCCTTGGCATCTTTGTGCGCTGGAATCACTGGAGAATACGTCATCATAAAATCTTCTTTCCAACCAATCAGCGTTTCATCTGTTCCACGGTAAATCACGATGCGCACGTTGGGGTTTATTTCCACTGTCAATGCGGCAAATTGTTTAGTAATATCTGAGTCCACTTCGCTCTTCATCCCAAAAACTTAAGGGATTGATATCGTTTTGCTTTTCCAATTTCCTGCGTTAAATCGACTCTTTCTTGCGTAATCATCATCGGATTATCTCTCAATAATCGTTCCGCATTTTCCCCCATATGGTGAGCAATTTCTTCAACTGTTGAAAATTCTTTTCCACTCATATCTGAAGAAACGATCTCTTCTAGAGGTGAATATCCTAATTCCGTTAAGACAAGGGCGTCAATTTCAGAGAAAGGTCTCTCATCAAACGTGTCCTTTCCAAACTCTTGTACATAATTCATCATATTTTTCATTGAATCGTCCTCCATTAATTTGAGTGAGTCCAATACTATTTTACTCTGCCCTTATACCTCTTGCAACTCTTTTTCCTATGGGCTTTTTTTGCTGATTTTGTATAGAATTCCCCCTCCTATTTATGCTATACTACTGAAATGAATTGAAGGGGGTTGTCGTATGAAATTAGGATTTGATAGTGAGAAATATCTAGAAGAACAAAGTCAGTTCATTCTTCAACGAGTGAATGCTTACGATAAATTATATTTAGAATTTGGCGGGAAACTCATCGGTGATTTCCATGCAATGAGAGTATTACCTGGTTTTGACCCAGACGGAAAAATCAAATTACTCCACCGCCTACGAGACAAAGCAGAGATTATCATCTGTGTATACGCTGGTGATATTGAACAAAACAAGATTCGCGGTGACCTTGGGATCACTTATGATCAAGATGTTCTTCGTTTAATGGACGATCTACACTATTGGGACCTCAAAATCAATAGTGTTCTCATCACTCGTTACACAGGACAACCTGCAGCTACTCAATTTAAAAATTCCCTCGAGCGTCGCGGTATCAAAGTGTATACACACGGCTATACAGAAGGTTATCCAATGGACGTGGAGACCATCGTGAGTGACGCAGGATATGGCGCAAATGAATTTATTGAAACAACACGTCCTCTTGTTGTCGTAACCGCTCCTGGTGCTAACAGTGGAAAACTAGCCACTTGCTTAAGCCAGCTATATCACGAAACCAAACGCGGTCGTCGTGCAGGATACTCTAAATTTGAAACCTTCCCTGTATGGAATTTACCGCTCAACCATCCTGTAAACGTAGCGTATGAAGCAGCTACTGCCGACTTAGAAGATGTCAATATGATCGACACTTTCCACCTTGCGCATTACGGAGAAACAACGGTGAACTACAACCGAGACATTGAAGCATTCCCTCTATTACGTCGTATTTTGACGAAGATTTACGGTGACGCTCCAATTCCTTACAACTCTCCAACAGATATGGGTGTGAACCGCGTTGGATTTGCGATCACTGATGACGAAGTTGTTCGCGAAGCTTCTAATCAAGAAATCATTCGCCGTTACTACGCAGGTCAATGCGACTACAAACGCGGCATTGGAACTTTAGAAGCGGCTCAGCGCGGAAAATATATTATGGAAGAATGTGGACTTTCTGCAAAAGATCGACCAGTCGTAGCTGTTGCCCTTGAAAAAGAGAAAGAAGTCCACACTCCTGTCGTTTCACTCCAATTACCAACTGGAAATTATTACAGGTAGACAAACGGACACAATGACCGCTAGCGCTGCTTGCTTACTGAACTGTATTAAAGAACTTGCAGAAATCGGAGACTCTATCCATCTCCTACCTCCAGTGATTTTAAACGCCATCGGGCAACTAGGAAAAGACATCCTAAAACACCAACGCCGTTCGCTAGACAGTAAGGAAGTTCTCATTGCATTAAGCATTTCTGCTGTAACTAACCCTGCTGCAGAAGCTGCAAAAAATCAATTACAAAACTTACGCAACTTGCAAGCACATAGCACGGTCATCTTGCAAAAAGCTGACGAAGAAACCTTCCGAAACCTCGGAGTTATGGTTACTTGCGAACCAAAATTCGCCGGAACCAATCTTTATTACACAAATTAAGCTAAGCCCTCGTCCAATGGACGAGGACTTTTTTTGCACCTTTTCGCCTTTACAAAAGCATAAACACCTTTCCGCCTCTTAGCACATCCCAACTACCCTAACCATCCCTACGACCTATTAGCCTTTCTATCTCCGCTTTTCAGAAGTAGAACTCTAAAAGTCCGCACACTCTCCTTTTTCAAAAAAATCTTCGTTACTTGGAAATTCGGCCTCTTAAAATAATCAATTCATCAATGTATTAATAAAAACGGAGAACTCCCCGGATTCTATGATAGTAATAATAGCGAGTGTAATCGATGCGAATCAGTGACTCTGGAAATTTATTTCCTAGAGTCACTTTGAGGCTCGATAGGTGATGAGACTTAAGGCTCACACCGGTACAGCTATTATCACTATCATGAAGATATCCGAGGAGAGTTCGTAGTTTTTATAATTCATTTGATGTTCTGAACTTATTTCTCTGCGCCCGAATTTCAAAGGAACGAAGTTCCTTTATTCATTTTTTTGCACAAAAAAAGTCGAGAGCGTGTCTCGACTTTTCTTAGTTTCTAAAGATTTTTGCTTCTAAGAAGAGATCGTTGTAAAGGCCTAATAGGTCGGTTCCTAAGTTTTCGTAAACCTCCATCTTGCTCATCGCCTCTTCAGTTGGATAAAAACTCTCATCCGAAGTAATATCTTCCGGCAATAATGCTTGCGCATCTTTATTTGGAGTGGCATATCCTACATACTTCGCATTTTGAGCCGCCACCTCGGGACGCAACATGAAGTTGATAAACGCATAGGCGCCTTCCTTATTACCCACTGTTTGGAATGACGATATTATCAAACCATAAATTCGTCCCTTCGCTTGGAACTACGTAGGCGAGGTTTTCGTTTTCGCTCATCATTTTGGATGCCTCTCCTGAGAACGTCACCGCAATATTTGCTTCTTCTTGAATCATATATGTCTTCATTTCATCCGCAATAATGGCTTTCGCATTTGGCATTAAAGTCTTTAGGAACTTACCTGCCTCTTTCACAATGGTTTCATCTTTTTCGTTTAAAGAGTACCCTTGTGTTTGAAGTGCGATTCCCATCATTTCACGAGCGCCGTCAATGAATAAAATCGAATCTTTAAATTCTTCCTTCCATAAATCTCTCCACTCACTAATGGTTCCTTCTGGATAGACATTTTTATTGTATACAATCCCTAGAGTTCCCCAGAAATAAGGAATACTATACGTATTATCCGGGTCAAAAGACTGATGAAGGAAACGTGGATCAATGTGTTCGATGCCTTTGATTTTCGAATAATCTAATTTCTCTAATAGATTCTCTTGGACCATTTTATGAATCGTATATTCACTTGGAATAGCGACATCATAATTAGTTCCACCTTGCTTAATCTTGGTTAACATGGCTTCGTTCGAATCAAAGGTTTCATAGATAACTTTATATCCTGTTTCCTCTTCGAATTGAGCAATCAATTCTGGATCAATATAGTCTCCCCAGTTATAAACGATAATCGTTTCTGGGCTTCCAGCTGTCGCAGTTTCAAAGTTTTTACGAACTCCAAACAGCACAAGACAAGAAACTAAAATCGCTCCGATTAAAATCGTTAGTCGCTTCATAATGTGACTCCTTTCAATAAGTCACTCTCTGCATTCTTCCCATTTAATCGTTTGTTGGAACTTCTGAATGAAGTAATAGCCAATTACAAGAGATAAGGAGAATAGGAACATCAATGTACTTAAAGCATTGATTTCTAAACTAATCCCTTGACGTGCGCGTGAGTAGATTTCAACGGCAATCGTTGAGAATCCATTCCCCGTTACGAAGAATGTCACTGCAAAGTCATCTAGCGAATACGTGAAGGCCATAAAGAATCCACTCAAAATTCCTGGTGTAATCGATGGCAATACGATGCGTGTTAACACTTGAGAACTGGTTGCTCCTAAGTCACGAGCAGCCGTAATCATTGATGGATTCATTTCAGATAATTTTGGTAAAACCATTAACACGACAATTGGAATGTTAAAGGCGATATGTGCAAGTAATACAGACATAAATCCGAGTTTAAATCCTACAACTGTGAATAGAATCAATAAACTTGCCCCGATAATAACATCTGGCGATACCATCAAAATATTGTTAAATCCTAATAATACTTGCTTACGACGATTTGAACGGATGTAATGGATCATGATGGCTCCAAGTGTTCCAATCACTGTCGCAATAAGTGATGATAATAGCGCAAGAATCAGTGTATCGAGCACAATCCCGATTAAACGCGTATCCGCTAGAACTGCTTCATAATGCTTAAAAGTGAACTCTTCAAAACCATTCATGCTTCCAGCACTGTTAAAGGAATAAAAATCAAGTAAAAAATAGGCGCATATAAGACGACAAATACAAACACTAAGTAGAGATTACTCCACTTGTTATTATTTTCTAATTTCATTCAGATACGCCTCCTTTCTTACGATCTCTTGTCACAAACATTAAAATAATCATCGCTACGATTAATACCACGCCGATGGTTGAACCCATACCCCAGTTTTGCGTTACGAGGAAGTGCTGCTCAACGGCTGTACCCAGTGTAATCACGCGGTTTCCTCCAATTAAACGAGTCAACATGAAGAGTGAAAGTGATGGGATAAATACCGCTTGTACTCCACTACGAACCCCATTCATTGTTAATGGGAAAATCACACGTCTAAAGGTATCCCATTTCGTCGCTCCTAAGTCACGGCTTGCCGCAATCAGAGAGCCTGGCAATTCTTCAATGGAGTTGAAAATCGGCAAAATCATAAATGGTAACTCGATATACGCTGCTACCGTTAAGAAACTGAAGTCTGTAAACAAGAACTCTTGTGGTGCAATTCCAAATAAAGAAAGGAATTGGTTAACCGTTCCTGTTTGACTAAAGATTCCAATAAATGCATAGGCTTTTAATAAAAGGTTAACCCATGTAGGCAAAATAATTAATAAGAGCCATAATTGTTTATGTTTTGTACGACTAAGGAATAGCGCTGTTGGATAACTAATTAGCAAGGTTACTAGAGTGACTAGAAATGCATACCAAACAGAATTGAAGGTCATTTCTAAATAGTTCCCTGATGCAAAATAGTTTGTATAATTTCCAACAGTTACTTGTCCATTGATGTCGAAGAATGATTTATAAAAAATCATCCCAAGTGGTGTTACTACGAATAATAACAACCAAATAAAGTATGGAATGGAAAATAAGAAACGGGATTGTTTAGTCATTTTCTTCTACCTCGTCTTCGTAGCTTTCTAGACGAGCATCGAAGTCTTCTTCACTTTCTCCAAAACGCATTACGTGGATGTCTTGTGGTTCGAAGTATAAGCCCACTTTAGATCCTACTTCTGCTTTACGAGTAGAGTGAATCATCCATTCATTGCCATTTTCGTCATAGCAGATGATTTCGTAGTGAACCCCGCGGAATAATTGAGTATCTACTTCAACCGTTAATTTCCCTTTTTCAATTGTCGTTAACGCTAAATCTTCTGGACGAATCACGATTTCAACTTTTTCGTTTGGACGCATTCCGGCATCGGCACACTCGAATTCTTTTCCAACGAATTCTACAAGGTAGTCTTCCTTCATGACCCCATCAACGATATTACTTCACCGATGAAGTCCGCAACGAAGCGGTTGATTGGCTCATCGTAAATATCTACTGGTGTTCCTGATTGAATGACTTCCCCTTTACTCATTACGAAGATTTCATCACTCATCGCTAACGCTTCTTCTTGGTCATGCGTTACGAAGATAAATGTGATTCCTAAGCGTTGTTGTAATTCACGAAGTTCATATTGCATGTCTGTACGAAGTTTTAAGTCTAATGCTGATAAGGGCTCATCGAGTAGTAGTACTTCTGGTTCATTGACAAGCGCACGCGCAATGGCTACACGTTGTTGTTGTCCACCAGACATTTGTGAGATTTCACGGTTTTCATATCCTGATAATTGCACCATTTTTAAAGCGTCTGCCACTTTTTCTTTAACGATGTTTTCTGGTGTTTTCTTTAAGCGTAATCCAAACGCGATATTTTCGAATACGTTCATATGTGGGAATAATGCGTAGTCTTGGAAAACAGTGTTCACTTTACGTTTGTTTGGTGGAAGGTTAGTAACGTCCTCGCCGTTTAAAGTTACTTTTCCGTTTGATACATCTGTAAATCCAGCAATGATACGTAAGATTGTTGTCTTACCGCATCCTGAAGGCCCTAGTAATGTATAGAATTTTCCTTTTTCGATTTCGAAATTAATATTTTTTAATACCTGAGTATCCTCATAAAATTTGTTCACATTCTCAAATGAGATAATGGTGTTGTTTGACATTGCTAGCACCTAACTTTCTTTATTATAAATAGGAATCTGTTGCCACGACTAACACTTTAGAAGTCGTTTTACCGGCATTACTAATTTGATGTTTGGCTTTCGCCTCGAAATAGAACGATTCTCCCTTAGAAACTATTTCGACTTGTTTTCCGACTTTGACTTGAATGGAACCTTCAAGTACATACCCAAATGTCTCTGACAGTGACGGTTGGAATGTTTTATACGCTCCCCCAACTTGAAACTCCAGAATCACGGGTTCCATCTCATGCTCATTTGAATCTGGGTTGAGCCATGTCACCGTAGTATGGTGTTTAGCATCTTCCATCATCGTCATATCTTCCTCACGGTAAATCGTGAGTGCTTCTTCAGGACCTTCATCAAAAAAATCTGCAGCAGGACATCCTAATACTTCTAAAATATCAAAGAATGTATCCATGGATGGCGAGCTCAAATCATTTTCTAATTGAGAAATATATCCCTTTGACAAATCTGTTCTCTCCGCTAACTCTTCTTGCGTTAAACCCTTTTGAATTCGCAAGGCACGCAGTTGATGTCCGATTTCCATTGTCTTCTCCTTTTAAACTAATTGTTTACTAACACAAAGAGTATTATACATTAAGTTTAGTAATAGTCAACCGAAAGAACCTGACAGATTTTTAGAAGTTTTTATTTAGCTTAAGATTGCTATTTTTGGCAGATATTTATTAGGGGAGATAAAGAGCCCAATTATCATATATGATAATTTTATAGAAAATAAAAATCAAAATTAACTTAAAAAGTGAAGTGCACCCTGTCAAGTAGACAGGGAAAATAATTAAAGTGTATGACGAGTTCATAAGAACTCGTCTTTTTGTTTATGCAGGGATTTTTTAAACCCCATTGATAAAGTAATTCTTTTCTCATTATAGAAGTGGATATACTCTTCAACTTTCTTGAAAAAGAGATTCATAGTTTTTGAAATGATGTAAACGATATACTTCTTCCTTTAATGTTCCCCAGAACGATTCAATTGGGCCGTTATCGATACATCTGCCAGGACGGGACATGCTATGTGTTATCTGACCTTTTTTTCTATAAAGTGCTTAAAGAAATGAGAAGTGTATTGAAATCCTCGATCACTATGAATCATTGTTTTTTTGTTGGGAGTATCTTTCTCTTTATTTGATCAAAAGTGTCTTTAACGATTTGATTATTATTTTGTTTAGATATTTGATATGCAACTATTTTTCTTTGTGCCATAGTCTAAAACTGCACTTAAATAAGCTTTTTTCTCCCTTTCCATACTTTAATTCAGTAATATCCGTTAATAGTAGAGCCATTGGCTCGTATTCTTTCTTAAATTCTCTATTTAAAATATTAGCTGCGGTGTATTCTTCAGAGTTGGATTTATAACGATAACGTTTTTCGTATAATTGCCTTTTAATCCCATTAGTTTCATAAGACGCTGAATACATTTATGATTCACTTTTTGCATTTCTATAATAGTTTAAATAGATTGTGATACGACGATATCCATATATACCTTGAACAGATTCATATACTTCGTGTATTAATTCCATTAAACGACATAGTCGTTTTTCAGATTCCGAAGGAACACGATTTAACCATTTATAATAGCCAGCTCTACTGACTTTTTAACACTTTACATAATTGAGTAATATGAAATCCTCTTTTACTTAATTTTTTAATCGTTTGATATTCCGCTTCAAATCTCGTCTGGCAAACATCAGCTCGCTTTCCACTTCTTGTAATTTTTTTAGTGCGGCATTTTTCTGTTTCTAAATATTCGTTTCATGTGCCTTTAATATAGCCATTTCTGCACGAATACGCTCAGTTTCTGTCTGTATATTATCTGGTTTTCGTTTTTCCTCGACTGTCTATTAATCCATCAGGGCCATATTTTTTGATATTTTTACCCATTGATACACCAAGTTGTAAGAGATGTTATATTTCTGTGCGGTTTGTTTATAGTTTAATTGATTTCGAATACAGTCTTTGACGATAAGGATTCTTTCTTCGTGCGATGTTTTTCTATATTTCATAGTGTATACCTCTGGCTTAGGATAGTAGGCCTTCGTGGCCTCACCATTAGTATACTTAATAATCCAATTTCGTACAGTTGTAATAGAAGGAATTTTTATATTTTTCTTGTGATTGCCGTTAAATAGGTTTTCGATTCTAAAAACTCTTTAACCACCTTTTTCTTTAAATTCATTTGTATAAGTGTTAAACCCATCTCGATCTTCTAATGCAGAAGCTCCATATGCTTTATAGTTCAAAAAATGCATATTAAATGTTCCAGGTGAAATCCTTAAACCATATTCACTACGCAACTCACGAAAAGGCACACCATCTAAATACAATTCTATGAATCGTTCTAATTCTTTTGCAGTATGTTTCTTAGCCAATCTAAAAAATACCCCCTCTAAAGTAGTTTACTTTTTTAGTGTCTACTTTAGAGGGAGCATATCAAAGTTAATTTTGATTTTTCTTTTTATTCATTTTAAGCTCTTACAATCGGAATCCACAATTCCATTTTATAATCAGGACTCGCCATATCTCCTTCATAATAATATTCAAAGTCCGGAGCTCCTGAATGCATATAACCGTGCTCTGGCATAAAGACCTCCATTGCGTATTTCCATCCTTGATGAATACACTCTGGAACCGGACCTGTTAGTTCAATAATCGCATACTCTGCTTCTGGAACCTCAATAATGTCGAGACCAAGCTCCTCTGCTTTTTTTGAATCTGTAATCACATATCCCGCTAAATAATTAATCTCGCTTGGATCTTGAACATCATGACACATCCCTACACTCTCTCCAGTTCCAATCTTAGCTAATTGTTCATGAGAGTATCTTGAATAGAACTCTCCCCATACACTTGGGCAAAGCGACGAATTGATGTTTTGTTTATTCAGACCTGCCACCGTAAAGGCTTTTTTGTTTTCTATTTTGATATTCATACTTCTTCCTCCTTTGACACTCAATGCCAATTGCAATCGTGAAACAATTTTGAACGGTTTCCCATGTCGTACTTCTGAAGGAGAAAATCCATGAAAATTTTTGAATGCCGCTCCAAATGAGTCTGAAGTTTCATAACCAAATCTAAATGCAATATCTATAATTTTTTCATTAGAATCTCGTAACACAATCGCAGCTTCTGTTAATCTCCTACTTCTAAGATAATCAGAGAGCGTGGTCTGCGTTAGGATTGAAAATAGCCGGCTAAACATTGGATAAGAGTATCCCGATAAGGTTAAAAATTCTCTTTTTCATCAATATCTTCTTCTAGAACGGTCTCAAGATAATCAATGGTTCGATTAAAAGAATGCATCATATTCATCTTCATTCCTCCTTCAACATTATTCTAAACCTTTCTTTTTAAACATACCCTATATTTTTTTGTACAAACTATCACTGGATTTGTTACTTCTATTATTTTTCAATCATATTATACTAAATCATTGAGCAGGAAAATAGTAGACCGTCTGTATAAACCAAAAGGGATTCGACATGCGAATCCCTTTTGGTTTTGATGAAGTTAAGCTGGGTGCGACCACTCACCCGTGTATGCGGTGTAGCTGAGTTTGGGCTCGTAGCTTTCGCGTTCCTTTCCGACAATTATCCGCACGTCCTTATCGGACGCTTGCGTTAATTTCGGTAAAGGGTCGAAAGCTGACCACTCGCCCTCACATCCTGTTTTTAGTTGAGTTCGTCTTCGCAGAAATCGCGTCCACTTCCCAAACCATACGCACATCGTTTTTACGATGCTTGCGTTGGTTTGGTCCAGTGGTCGATTTCTAACCGCGAAGACTCACATCCTGTTTAGTCGAGCTCGCAATCGCAGAAATGGCGTGCGTTTCCCGAAACATCCGCAGAACGTTTCACGTTCCTTCCGGTGTTCCGGTCCAACGTTCCATTTCTGAACGCGATTGCTCACATCCTGTTTTTAATGCGCAACCATCTCTTGTGCGATTTCTAATCCGCTTAGTTTTGTTGGGTAGTATGTTGGCCAGTTATCCATTTCTTCTAATAGTTTTTCTTGGCTTTCATTGCCCATGAAGATATGGAAGTGCTCAGCTTTTACTGGAGCGATGTTATGGTCACTAAACTGAACGTATTTTGGTGCGCCTTCTACTGGTGTTACTGCTTCAAATAAGAAACGAACTCCACGATTTCCTTTTTTATAAGTAAGAATCTTATAGCCAACATATTTATATTCAGCTTTGACCGTTGTTCCGTCTTCTTTTTTGAATTCCATTGTTTTATCAGTAATATTGATATTCGTGATATCTGATTTATATCCCTTAGTATAGTAGTCTTTGAATTCTTCTTTCGTCATTGTCTTTTTCAATTTTGCTTTATAATCAAAGACTTGGTCTAAAGTTCCATCGACTAAATAAGGATAGACAGATTGCCATTCCCCTGCATAATCCGATAAAGTACGATCTTTCACGGCACTATCTTCAAAGTATCCATTATGAACGGTCTTGTTATCTGTTGTTTTTTCAGGTTGGATGTCTTTTCCTGGTTGATCTGTTGTTTTCTTCAATGCTGCAAGATTTTCGCGCATTACTGAAATATAGTCTTCGCCTTTATCCATTTGCTCTTTCGTAAGAGACTCAATTGGATTTAAAACTGCAAGCTCGACACCTGTTTCATCGGCTAATGTTTTCGCAATTTTTTCAGATGCATTCTCTTCGAAGTAAATCACTTTAATGTCATTTTCTTTAACATATTTTGTTAATTCTGCTAGACGTGAAGCACTTGGTTCAGCCTCTGGTGAAATTCCTGTAATTCCGACTTGGTTGAGATTGTAATCTAATGCTAAATAACGGAACGCCGTATGTTGTGTCACAAAATTCTTTTGTTTCGCATCTTTAAATGCATTTGTGTAGTCATTATGCAATGCTGTTAATTTTTCAATATACGCATTGGCATTTTTCTCAAATACTTCTTTACGATCTGGGAAAGCTTCGACTAATTGTTTTGTAATGTTTTGAACCATTTTGATCGCGCGTTCTGGAGATAACCACACATGCGGATCATATTCATGACTATGACCTTCTTCCGAATGGTCATGATCGTGTTCTTCTTCCTCTCCACCTGGTAGTAATACCATATCTTTTGTTGCACTAATTGGTTTTACTTTACTATCAGAGAGTGTCTTTAATACAGTTGGAATCCATGTTTCCATATATTCACTGTCATAAACTAGCGCATCCGCTTCACTCATTTTTGCAATTTCTTTGGCAGAAGGCTCATAATCATGAGGTTCCACTCCTGCTCCAATCACTAGAGATACGTCTGCTTCATCCCCAACAATATTTTTTGTAAAGTCATAGATTGGATAAAACGTTGTTGAAATTTTTAGTTTTCCTTGTTTGGTTTGACTACTTGAAGTGTTTGAATTATTCGTAGCGCATCCAGCCACAACCAGTAAAAACAACATCAAAAATCCAATAAAGGTCGTTTTTTTCATGATAGTTTCGGTCCCCTTTTCTTAAATCGTAATTCTTACGTTTTGTATTGTAACACCTTCTAAATCTCTTTGCAAGAATTTTTTCTGAAAACAAAATGGAAACATCTTTGGTTTGGATGGAATCTTTTTCAATAAAAAAAGCCTTATTCGCATCATCGCAGATAAGACTTCTCTTCTATTAGATTAATACTTTCGATAAGAACGATTGTGTCCGTTCCATTTGCGGATGTTCTAGGACCTCTTTTGGATGACCTTCTTCTACAATCACACCACCATCCATGAAGATTAGACGCGTTCCTACTTCACGGGCAAATCCCATTTCGTGCGTTACGACAAGCATGGTCATGCCGCCTGCTGCGAGTTCCTTCATCACGTTGAGCACTTCACCGACCATCTCTGGATCCAGTGCCGATGTCGGTTCATCAAACAAGAGCACATCGGGTTCCATCGCAAGCGAACGCGCGATTGCGATTCTTTGTTTTTGTCCCCCAGATAAGGAGTTCGGATAGACATCCGCTTTATCGGCTAAGCCCATTTTCTCCAGAAGCTCGTGCGCTTTTTGTTCTGCGACTGCTTTGTCGACTTTCTTCAATTGGATGGGTCCAATCGTGATATTTTCTAATACGGTTAAATGTGGGAATAGATTGAAGTGTTGGAACACCATTCCTAAGTGTTGGCGTACGCTATCGAGGTCTACCCCTTTTTCATTAATGCATTGGTCTTTGAAGAACACCTTCCCGCTAGTGGGCTCTTCTAATAAGTTTAGGCAACGTAAGAAAGTCGATTCCCGATCCAGAAGGCCCGATAATCACGAGCACTTCTCCTTGTTCGATATGAGTTGTAATCCCATTTAAAACTGGCTTGTCGCCGTATTGTTTTTTAATCTCTTCTGTTCTAATCACTGGCTTGTAACTTCCTTTCTAGTTTGTCCATAAAGAATGCTATCGTCGTTGTCATGACAAAGTATAAGAACGCCGTCATTAAGAGTGGAATAAATACGGTAAAGGTTGCCCCACGAACCGTATCCGAGCTGTACATCAAATCATGAATCCCGATTAGAGACACGATGGAGGTTTCTTTAATTAAGGTTGCAAATTCATTCCCGATGGCTGGCAAAATATTTTTCATCGCTTGTGGTAATATAATTTGGCGCATCGCCATTCCTTTCGGCATTCCCATCGAACGAGCAGCTTCCATTTGTCCTTTATCCACTGATTGAATCCCACTACGGATGATTTCAGCGATATAAGCTGTCGTATTTACGGATACCGCGATGACTCCTGACAGGAAATCATTTAAATCAAGGACGGTCGCGAGTCCAAAATAGACTAAGTACAATTGAACCAAAAGAGGGAGTTCCACGAATAATATCAATGTACACTTTCGCTGCATTCGATAAAACCTTATGAGAACTCAAACGAGCAAGAGCCATTAGAGTCCCACAGCCAACCCCTACTACGACTGAGAAAAACGATAACAAAATCGTTGTTGTCGCCCCTTCCATAAACAGAGGCCAATATTTGAGAATTAATTCCATATTTTTTCCTTCTTTCTATTCAGACATTAAATTCGTATTGCGAATAATCGATTCTTTCAGTTTCCCTGAGGCTTCCAATGCATCGAGTACCTCTTGAACTTTTTTAAGGAAGACTTCATTCCCTTTTTGTGCGACTGCCGCAGTTCCCGCATCTTCACTTGGAATCTCAACAGAAGCCACTGTCAAGTCACTATTTGCTTTCACAAATTCATCAGCCGCAATATTATCCATAATCACGGCGTCTAGTTTTCCTTGTTGAAGTGCTAAAATCAAAGTAGGATTCTTTGGTTGAGAGGTCAAATTGGCACCCGTTAATGTATCCTTCACGATTCCCTCTTGCGAAGTTCCTTTTTGAGCTCCAACATTTGCTCCATCGAAAGCATCGATCGTTGTATATTTATCCGCATCCGTCTTCTTCACAACAGCGACCATATGGGAATCATAGTAAATATTAGAGAACGCTACTTCCTTACTTCGCTCCTCAGTAGGGGTAATTCCAGCGAGAACTAAATCTACTTTTCCAGCTTTCATCGCCGCAATTAAGAAATTAAATTCCATTTCTCTAATTTCCACTTCTACTCCTAAAGCTTCCCCGAGCGCGTTAGCAATATCGATATCAATTCCCACTACGGAATCTTTACCATCTTTCACATAATGCCATTCAAAAGGGGGATAGTCAGCGGTCGTCCCGATAACAATTTTCTTCTTCGTATAAATTCTATCTAATACTGCTGACCCTGTACTATTTTCTATTGTTGGTTGTTGGGTACATGCTGCCAGTAAGCCCATTACTAACATAAGCATTGCGATAATCTTCTTCATTTGAAACCTCCTTATAAAATAAAAACGCCCCTTATGCTAAACGCATAAGAGACGATGTCTGTCGTGGTACCACTCTAAATTTGACGGGGAATTGCTTCCCGATCCTTTTGCTTGATAACGCATGTCCTGCGAAGATAGATACTAATTTCTCCATCTTTTCTACAAAGTGCGCTTCCAAAATTTCTAATCCGATGAGCTTCCACTCTACCTCATCTCGCTTTCGACGCCAAAATTCTGTACTCTCTTTGTCAATGAATTTAAGTATTTAAGTTGTTTTGTATTTTAGACTCTATTTTTGGATTGTCAATTGAAAAAAATGAGAAAATCATTAAAAATATGGTTTTATTTTTCTTTCATGCTCCCTACTCGTCTCAATCTTTTCTTGCAATTTCCACCCAATCACCCAACCAATGACAAGCATATAGTTTTCAATTGCCCCAACGAGATTGACGAAGGTAGCTCCCTCCAAATAAGCAAGAAGATGATTCGTACCAATCCCTAATCCGCCTACCATTAGTGCTCCTAAAACGACTCTTAAATAAAACCAATCATACTTAACATTAACGGCCACTAAAATCATCAAAACCGCCAAATTCCAAAATCCGATTTCTCTTTGCCAACCAACTGCAACCCCGTATCCCGAGTGAGCTCCCATCACCTCAGGAAAGAAAATTTGATAAATCATCGCGCCTCCCATCGCTACTAATAGTATTATAAACAGTATTCTTAAAAATTTGTTCATCTTCTTCACCTCGTCATTCTTTATTTGATTCTTTATTTGATTTTTTATCTGATTTTCCAAAATAAAAGAGCTCCCAGATTCTATCCAACGAATCGAATAGAAATCTAAGAAGCTCTTCTTGATTATTTGCTTAAACCTTCAATGATTTTATCTAGGTTCCATTTCATCATGCTGTAGTAGCTGTCTCCATCTTTTCCTTCTTCAGCAATTGAGTCTGTAAAGATTGTAGAGTGAATTGGTTTACCTGTTTCTTGAGATACAGTTTTCATTGGACGGTCATCCACACTACTTTCTACGAATAATGATGGAACTTTTGACGCACGTAATTGACGTACTAAGTTTGCGATTTGTTCTGGAGTTCCTTCTTCTTCTGTGTTGATTTCCCAGATATACGCTGATTTAATATCATAAGCTTTAGAGAAGTACTTGAAACAGCCTTCACTTGTTACGATTAAACGTTTTTCTTCAGGAATTTTTGCGATACGTTGTTTAGCATCTTTATCTAACGCTTCTAGCTTTTCAACATAAGCTGCTAAATTCTTTTCATATGTTTCTTTGTTCTTTGGATCTTTTGCGATTAATTGTTTTGCAATGTTTTTAGCATAAATCACACCATTTTCGATATTTAACCATGCGTGAGGGTCTTCTTTACCTTTTTCATTTGCCCCTTCAAGGTAAATTACATCAACACCATCACTTACTGCAAAATAGTCTTTATCTGCAACTTTACCTGCATTTTTAACCATTTTTGTAAACCATGCATCTTCAGCATTTTCTAAGTTAATTCCATTATAGAAAATCAAGTCTGCTTTTTGAACCTTTTGAACATCTTCTGGTAATGGTTCATACTCGTGTGGGTCTTGCCCTACTGGAACGATACTATGTAAATCCACTAAATCTCCAGCGATATTTTTTGTCATATCATAAATAATAGAGTTTGTTGTCACTACTTGTATTTTTTTGTTTTCTGCCGTTGCAGATGTCGTTTGAGAACTATTCTCTTTACCAGTAGCGCATCCTGCAATCCCTAAGACAACAAGAGTAGCTACTAAAAGTTTCTTTATACTATTCATGAGATTTCCTTCTTTCTCTTTGTTTTGGTGAAATAATAAAGCTTACGACAAAAAGTGCTGCTGCTGTTAATACGATGGTTGACCCAATAGCGATGTTAAACGTATATCCAATAAACAATCCTAATATGGATGATAATGAACCAAATATCGCGGCTAAAATCAGCATTATTTTTAGACGATTTGAATATAAATACGCTGTTGCTGCAGGGGTAATTAGTAGTGCCACAATCATGACTGTCCCTACACTTTGCATTGCCGTAATGGATACTAGTGCTAATAGGAACATCAATAAGTAATGATAAAACTGTACGTTCATCCCTGTAGATTGAGCGAAAACTGGATCAAAACTCGTTACTTGTAATTCTTTAAAATACGCTAAAATAACGACGACTACAATCACGCTCACCACCAATGTAATGAGTAAATCAATATCTTGTACGGCTAAAATATTCCCGAATAAAATATGGAATAAGTCTGTTGAACTCTTCGCCACACCAATCAAAATAACTCCCAACGCTAAAAACGAACTAAAAGTAATCCCAATAGCGGTATCGCCTTTGATAGTACTATTTTGATTCACAAACGCAATTAGGAATGATGCTAATAACCCGAACACGAGGGCTCCGATAAAGAAGTTAATGCCTAAAATATACGACAACGCTACACCCGGTAATACCGCGTGAGAGATAGCGTCCCCCATTAATGACATTCCTCTTAGAATGATGAAGCATCCTAAAATTCCGGCAACCGCACCAATCACGACTGCTGAAACAAACGCATTTTGTAGGAAATGGAATTCCATTAATCCTTCAAAGAAATTATGCATGCTGCTCACCCCCTTGTGGAATATACACACTACCGCCGTATACATCATCTAAGTATTTCTTAATGAATACGTCTTCTGTTTTCCCAGAGGCTACAATCGCGTGTTTGACAAGAATCACCTGGTCAAAGTATTCTTTCACCTTCGATAAGTCATGGTTGACCATTAAAATAGTCTTTCCTTCCTCTTTCCATTTACGGATAATCGTCATAATGACTTTCTCACTAAGCATATCAATCCCTACAAATGGTTCATCAAGGAAAATATATTGTGCTTCTTGAACCATACAACGTGCTAATAATACACGTTGGAATTGACCACCAGAA
>BNJS01001975.1_pt1 | contig 62581 bp, 80 predicted proteins | sample 8540461 | NCBI WGS metagenome assembly BNJS01 (sample SAMD00202454, study PRJDB9452) | human saliva metagenome | isolation source: human saliva | place: Japan
ATAATAGATAAGTCGTACCGCATGTCGGAACAACGGCGACTCAGTCAAAAATGGCTTAAAAATCACCGCGCTGATATAACCCGGTGATTTGTTCCCGCGAATTTGAGCCAATTGACTCTGTATCCGTCGTTTTGTAGCGCTAATCTGGCGAAGTTGCCAGTTTGATCCTATGCTATGCATCTAACAAGGTTTGAATATCAATCTGTTCATCTTGATCATTGAGATGTTGTGCTCGATACAGTTCACGCGATGCAAACGTGCCCAAAAGCGCACGTTCGACACGTTCATTAAAATGATAAGGTTTTATTTTCACGTCAAACTCGCCGTGATTTCTTTTACAGGATTGTGCTTGTAGCTCAACAAACGTTGAACGCGGAAAAATCAAAATCTGTATTTTTAGTTTTTCCGTTGTTGTTGATAATCAAAATGCGTAAGAATTGGCGCGCTCATGGAAATGTCTTGCGCGGCAAAGGCAGTAACGTAAACATTCTCTGGGTGCGAGGATGGCGATGTTGCCTCGGGCCACGATAGCAGTGCGCAGTGCCGCACGAGATATTAAATGTCGCGACAACATATCTGCATTTTCATCTGTCGCGTGAGATGCTCAATCTCTGCCACTTCGTCAGAATCACAGGATTTGGTATCTCAACATTCGCCCCAACGCACAAAACGCTCTAGCCAACGCCTGTATCTGCACGGGGCGATTTGAGAAAACAGGTAAACAGCGAGAGTCACCACACTATACAGCAAGGTACCGGCCAAAATCATTACAGTTAATAAACCGCATTTCCTTCTGGCTCGTAAGTCAGCGTGGTATAAAGCGCTGACCACTAATGAGACCAAACGCAATCGTGCTAGACGTCTGCTCAGCGCCAATCATGGTGAAAATAAATGTCAGCACCGTCATTAACACAATATATTGAATGAAGCCACCGATATGTAACTGCACAATAAAGGATGATAGAAAAGGCAATGAGGCGTGAAGAATACGTCAATCGTCCAGTTAAAACGGGTTGTCCAACCACGCAAACCACCTGCAATGATCCTAGAGATCAGAGGCATTGATTGCGAAGAAATATCAAAGCCCATATTCCCACTGCCGCAATATTGCGGCAATAAAAACAGGAATCGCAGCGATTGCTGGCATTTAACCGAATATTCATTTCAAACTCCTGTAATCGATGATGAGCAACAAGGCTCACTTTTTATTGTATGAAGTGCGGTAATTATTTAATGAAGTTTCATTATTCTTTCCAAAGAGCTTATTGACAAACTAAAAGGTAAAAATGAAATTATCCCGCATTTTATTACTTCAACGGTTGCCATCGCAACTGCTGCTGCAGCTTGTGGTAACTTGAGTAAGGTGACTGACGAGGTAAACCAGAATATAAAGACGTGCATGCCGTGAACATGCTACCTCACACCAGTGTGGCCTAAAATTGATTCTGCGATCGTTTAATCACTGATGGTAGCCACTTGGTGCACCTGGCACAAATTCGGGACAATGTTCGCATAATTGAAGCTAGGAACGAAATAAAGATCAAATTCGCCAATTAATTGGTAATCCACATTTTTACCGACGATCTGGCGGCGTGTCTTGAATGATTATGTATTCAATTATCGAAAACTAGCATTCATAAGATTTGTCAATATAAAGTATTATTTGACAAAAATCATAATGCAAAGTTTCTTCTGGTATCCAAACAGTTGTAATGGGAAATTCAGCATTTAATTTGAGTGTGACTTTTTATTTGATTTTCACAAGGATACTTTTAACAGCTCAGGGTAAAAAGGCAGTTGATAATGTTGCATCTCACTCAAAAATTGCGTATGGTATAGAGCTGGGAAAGTTGCAGGTTATACAGATCGTTTAGGTTCTGAAACTTACAACTTAGAGCTTTCCCAACATCGTGCAGACAGCGTTAAAGCTCGTCTGATTGAAGATGGAATTACAGCTGAAATCACCGCTGTAGGCTGGTGGGTAAAACCCAAATAAAAGCTTGTGGATGGTGTCTACACGGACGTTAGCACTAAAAGATTGTTTACGCCCTAACCAGTCGTGTTGAGATCACGGCTTCTGGGTTCTGTATTGTAAATTACAAGAAGGTGGTCAATCTAACGGTGGTACTCAGGTCCAGCAAACCATATCAAAAATAATTGATATTGAGTTTCAAAAATACTCTACTAACATAAATCAAGTAGAGTGTTATTAATCTAAGGCTTGCGCATCTAATGGTTTAAATGATTAGATGCGCTTTTTATTCATCTCTTCACAAAAACGTGAGAAAATCTCTCAATTTTCTATTTATCCTACCCCAAATTTTCTATTGTTATCGCGCCTATAAATGAGGATAATAGCGACCCATACACAAGGCAGGAAAAGCAATGATCATCACTATATTTTATTAATTATCGGTGCTGCAGCTGATTAACAACTTTGTATTGGTGAAATTTCTAGGACTTTTGTCCTTTATGGGCGTGTATCCATTGAAACCGTCGGTAGGTATGGGTTAGCAACAATGTTTTGTATGTAATAACTGTCGCCTCCCTTTGCGCATATATTTATTGATCATTACATTCTTATTCCCTCTTGAATGCTAGCTTTTTACGCACATTAGTCTTATTTTGGTTATTGCCAGTAGTTGCACAATTCTACTCGAAATGGTAATAAACTAAACTAGCCCAACGCTATATCGTTTACTTGGAATTTTTCTTACCTTTGATAACCACAAACTGTGCAGTTCTCGGTGTCGCATTATTAAATGTAAATCTTGCTCATAATCTACCGAATCTCGTCGTTTGCGGTTTTGGTGCATCTTCTTGGGCTTTGCACTCTTTGTATTAGTGCTTTTGCCGCGCTTTCGTGAACGTGTCTTGTCGCGGCCGATGCACCTTTAACTTTCAAAAGGTTCATCTATCGCACTCACTACAGCTGGCTTTAATGTCTCGCATTTATGGGATTTACAGGACTAGTGATGCAATAAAATGATCTATCTTTTACTGGCTATTACTATTTTGATTTTATTTATTGGTTCTCTCATTATTTTTCAGGAAAAGAAAGAAAATAACGACCCTTCTATTCATCGTAATCACTTTACCTCGCTTTTAATTCTCGGTGCGATTTTTGGGTCTGGCTTCACTTAAACTCAAAGTTGAAGCTGATCCCATTGTGGAAAAATCGACTCTATTTTGCCACAAAAGCCAATGTGCGGACAATGTATATCCTTGATGCAAACCATACGCTGAAGCTATTTGCAATGGAGATGAACATCACAAATGTATTCCTGGTGGTCAAGCTACCATCGTAAAAATTGCAGAGATTGAGGGTTGATGCCAGCTGCGGACAGCGTAGAAGAACCTATCGAGAAAGCCGCTTTTATTGATGAAAATATGTGTATTGGCTGCACGAAAGTAGTATCCAAGCCTCGTCCTGTTGATGCCATTATTGGTACAAATAAATTCATGCATACGATTGTTCCAGAGATCCTCGTACAGGTCGTGAACTTTGGCGTAGCACCCTGCCCGGGACAGGATTGTATCTCAATGATTCCCGTGATATCGATAATTGATTGTGTTTGATGCCAAATTAGCTCATTCCAGTAATGAATGTAAATGGCACTGGAGAAAAATTGGTTGTGGGGAACAACATGGACGTATTATCTCGTTTCTCAATTCCGTAAATTATGGGATTTCAAAGGTGGTATTCATCCGCCTCGAAATGAAATCACAATCTAATCTCACAACCATTACGTTATCACCCTTTTAGTTACGGATTTTTACATTCCTCTCAAACAGCACGCAGGAACACGATAGGTAACCTTTAGTCAAAGGAAGGTGATTACGTATTAGTGTTGGTCGACTTTAACGCAAGGCGATGGCTTTCACGTATGCTACTCCATTCATGCGCCCACTCCCAGGCACAATTAAATCGATTAAACCTTATGTCGCTGCACATCCGTCTGGTCTTGATGAAGCTGCACCATTTGCAAGCAGATGGGTTAGATCAACGTAATAGAACGTAATCCTATTGATGATTTTTAACACCTCGCCAGAACAACTCATATTAACAAAATCTATCAAGCTGGTATATACGTCATGGTGCAGGTATCTTTCGACTCGCCGCTAAAATTCAACTCAGCAGAGAGAGTTAAACTCTAATTATCAATGGTGCAGAATGTGAGCCCTTGAGTATCACTTGTGATGATCGTCTTATGCGTGAACGCGCCGACGAAACAATAGAAGCATCTGCATGGTCTATATCCTCACGACCTGAAAACGTAGTCATCGGGCTGCCATTGAAGACAACAAACTCAAGCAATAGAAGCTAATTCGCAGCGCCACAGGAGCAAAATGACATTGGCATTCGAGCGATCCCAACGAAACATCCTTCAGGTGCCGCAAAACAGCTTATTTATTTACTTACAGGAATGGAAGTGCCAGCGCGCGCGTTCTTCTAGTATTGGCGTACTGATGCATAATGTTGGTACAGCCTTTGCAATTGAAAGTAGCGGTTTTAAATGACGAACCTTTTAATTGAACGTGCCGCGTCACCCTTACTGGTGATAAAACTCCTGAAAAAGGTAATACCACGGGTCTCGACTTGGTACACCACCCTTTTCGCGCATTATCGCACACGGCTATCAATTTGATGAACGTTATCCAGCGTTTGCAGGTGGCCCAATGATGGATTGGAACTTCCCAACCTCAATGCACCAGTGACAAAAATTGTCACTGCTTTGCTTGCACCAGACTATTTTGAATATGCAGAACCAGAGCCCGGAACACGCTTTGGTATCTCGCTGTTCTAGCTGTCTCTGATGCCCGCCCAGTCAACTCTGATGCCACAGCAACTCTGTACCGGTTTGCGCGTAGCAGAAGATCACAAAATCGGAAGAACACGCCCTCAAAGATTGTATCGAGTGCGGATTTGCGCTCACGTATGCCCAAGCTGTTATCTCCACTGATTCAATATTTCGCCAAGAAAAGCATTTGGCAAAATAAAAGAAAACAGAAAAATCAGATGAAGCCAAAATTGCGCGGAAGGCGAAACAAGTGCGAATGGAACGTGAAGAAACTAAGAGCAGTAAGCACGCCCACAACGTGCAGCAGAAGCACGTCGATGCTTTGACTAGCGCAAACCAGCGTGAAGATCCTGTTAAAGCAGCGCTAGAACGCTTGAAAGCTATCCAATGAAACAGAGAATCAGTACAGTACGTTAAAACGATTACAAAGCAGGGGAAGTTTTACCTGATAACGCTGATTTAATGGCACAACGTCAGCCTGTCGTCTGGCTCTGTCAGCAAGCAGAATCTCAAGTTGAAAACCAAGAACAACAAACTCAACCAACTGATGCGAAAAGCAGCAGTTGCAGCCGCACTTGCTCGAGCAAAAGCCAAAAACTTGTACAAGCAAATGAAACCTCTGAATCAGTCTCAAATACTCAAAACCGTAGAAAAGTGCGGTAGACAGACGAAAATTCAACCGCACTTGATCCGAAAAAGCGGCGGTAGCTGCCGCTATTCGCGTGCAAAAGCCAAAACTTACTCAAGCGAATGGAACTACAGAATCAGTTCCAAGTACTCAAGCCATAGAACGTGCGGTAGAAAAACAGAAGAAAATTCAACCGAACTCGATCCGAAAAAGCAGCGGTGAGCTGCAGCGATTGCTCGAGCAAAGAAAAAACTGGCTCAAGGAATGAAACTACAGAATCAGTTCCAAGCACTCAAGCCACAGAAAGTGCGGTAGAAAAATAGAAGAAAACTCAACCGCACCTCGATCCGAAAAAGCGGGCTGTAGCTGCGGCTATTGCTCGAGCAAAAAGCAAAGAAATTAGCAAAAACACAAGCAACATTAGAAAATAATCAGGAATAAAATAATGTTTAAAATGGTTAGCCTCTCCTCATACTCATTCGGGGAAACTCACAGCGCGAATTATGCTTTTGGGTAATGTTGCAATGATGCCAGCTTTTTCACGCAAATTTATTATTTTGGATTTGGCGTGGTGCTTCAACTAGTATAGCCATTGGTACAGCTATCATCGCTGAATTTATTGCAATAAAATTACGTGGTAAAAACCGCAAATTATCTTTCAGATTTCAGCATATTCCTGACTGCTTTAATTTTGGCGATGGCTATTCCACCTTATGCGCCTTATGATCATCACTCATTGGAACACTTTGTGCAGTTTTATTAGGTAAACAGGTTTATGGTGGCTTAGGACAAAAATCCATTCAATCCAGCGATGATTGGCTAGTAATTCTTCTAATTTCATTTCCGTTACAAATGACAACTTGGATGCCACCAATTAATTTATTACAGGAACCTCCAACTTTTTCAGATGCGTTTTTCATTAATATTTTCAGGTTTAACCACTGACGGATTTACGCTTACAACTTACACATAACATTGATGGCATCACCCAAGCAACGCCTTTAGATAGCGCAAAGATCTCTATAAAAGTCACACTCAATTAAATGATTTTTAGTGAATTGATTAAACTGCCGATTTTTAGTGGGTACTGGAACCGACTTGTTTCTCAAGGCTGGTGGCAAAGTCAACGTGGCTTTTAGCGGGCGGGAATTTTTCCTTATTTTTAAAACGTGTCGTTCACTGGCAAATTTCGCAGTGGCGATGCTTTGTCACCTTTTTCTGTTTAGCCACCGTGACCGCTTTTACTGGCTTCACATTTACAGTGCGATTAGCCAACCCGTGAGTGGCGCAATGATGTTTGGACGTATTTTTGATTATGACAGATCCTGTCACAGCTTTCCATTACACCACGAGGAAAAATTATGACGCATTAGTGGGGTTATTTGTCTACTCTCATTCGCTATCACGGAAATTTTTCCAGATGGTGTAGCATTCGCAATTTTATTAAGTAATATTTGCGTTCCACTTGTCGATCATTAGCACGCGCGTCCTCGAGTATCTGGTTATCCAACAAAAGGATAATGGGCACAGTAAAAAGTCACATCGCGTTGCGGGATATTGTTAGGCTTTGTCGCCCTACTCTGCTGGCAGCCATTTTCTGCAGGTATCTAACAAAAGATAAAATTGACGCGGCGATGGCGGCACAACAACGAGAATTGTTTTTACAGGTCATTCCACAAGATTATTTCAATAATACGCTAGAGAGTGCGGTTATCCCTCAAGATAAAAATTTGGAGGGCATCTCAGAAAATTTATTTTTGCGAAAAAGATGGAAATGTTTCTGCCTATGCCTATGAAAACCACCGCACCTTATGGGTGACTCTGGCGATATTCGCTTACTTGTGGGATTAGATCCGAAAGATGAAATATTAGGGTGTACGAGTAATCGAACACCATGAGACACCCGGCTTAGGCGATAAAATTGAACTTCGTATTTCCAACTGGATTCTAAATTTCACTCATCAATCGATTAATGAGCGTACTTAATCGAATGGGCAGTAAAAGATGGCGGAAAATTTGATCAATTTTTCTGGTGCAACCGTACACCTCGTGCAGTGGTGAATCAAACTAAAACGCTCAGCATTAATCATGCTAAATAACCAAGCCTTGTTACAACAGCTTTCAACTACAAGTGAAATAATATGACAGATTTAACTGATACCGCACTTGAAGAAGCAGATAGAGAAGATTGCAGTTGAAAATCAACAAAAATCCATATGGAAAGAAATCTTTTGCTCAAGGAATTTGGAAAAATAATCCAGCGGTTGTCCAACTTCTCGGGCTTTTGTCCGCTTTTAGCAGTATCTAGCACAGCCACAAACGCTCTTGGATTGGGGTTAGCAACAATGCTTGTGCTCACTTGTACAACTACGGTCATTTCGCTTTCTCCGTAAATATATTCCGAATGAAATCTGCATTCCAATCTCACGTGATGATCAGTTGCACGACAGTAACTGTCGTTCAACTTTTTAACGAATGCTTATACCTATACGCTTTATCAATCACTCGGGATTTTATTCCACCTCATCGTTACCAACTGCATCGTGATTGGTCGAGCAGAGGCATTCGCCTCAAAAACAGCTTACTCCATTCCGTTTTGGATGGGTTTTCAATGGGATTGGGTATGGCGCTAGCTTGACAGCACTTCAGTGCATTGCGTGAAATCATTGGGCAAGGTACGGTTTTGATGGCATCGAAAATCTATTCGGCGAACAAGCTAAATTTTAACACTCCATATTTACCACGCAGACAGTAGCTTTTTACTTTTCATTTTGCCACCAGGCGCATTTATAGGATTAGGCTTGCCCTCGCAATATCGAATTGATAAATAAGATGAATAAATTAAAAGAATCGAAATATTAACCCCGATTAAGAGATCAAAATCCCCACCCGACCACAGAATTACAGTATACTCGCCCTTCGAATTATTAATTGCGGTAATTCTATCGGCACAAGCAACTGATAAAGGTGTGAATAAAGCAACAGAAAAACTATTCCCTGTAGCAAACACGCCTCAAGCAATTTTAGATTTAGGATTAGATGGTTTTAAAAAGCTATATTAAAACTATCGGGCTTTTTAACAGCAAAGCAGAAAAATATATCAAAACCCGCCGTGATTTAATTGAAAAGCACAACGGTGAAGTACCTGAAAATCGCGAAGCCTTAGAGGCATTAGCGGGTGTGGGCAGAAAAACAGCCAATGTTGTACTAAAATACGGCATTTGGTCATCCAACCATTGCAGTGGATACCCATATTTTCCGTGTAGTGCAATCGAACTAATTTTGCACCAGGTAAAGATGTTGTAAAAGTAGAAGAAAAACTGCTTAAAAAGTCGTACCTGATGAATTTAAAGTGGATGTTCACCATTGGTTAATTTTACACGGTCGATACACTTGTATCGTCACGTAAACCTCGTTGTGCTCGTGCATTATTGAAGATCTGTGTGAATATAAAGAAAAACTGAGTTTTAATTTTGCGATAAAACACTCTAATTATTTACCGCACTTTTTATTAAAAATAGGAAAAACAAATGACAACAAATAATAAACAGCGACAAATCCTGGTCGAGCCGACTCACTTAGTGTAATGACTGTCGCAGGCGCAACTGTCGGTTTCGGCGCTACTTGGCGTTTTCCCTACCTTTGTGGGCGAAATGGTGGCGGAGCCTACGTGCTACTTTTTCTGTATCGCAATGATCGTAATCGGTATTCTGATGATTCTCGCTGAAAAGCGTTATTGGCCGTCGCTTGCGTGTAACTCCATTGATGCCTTTGGCGATAAAAATTCTAGATAAAGAAAAAGGCATTTCCAAATATTGGAAAATACTTGGTTATATGGGCTACTCGGTTCATTCGGTATCATGGCGTATTATATAGGTACTTGGTGGCTGGGTTATTTCTATATCATCAACCTAATTAGCGGTACATTGGATATTTCAACACCAATTACAAAAGACATTGCCAAAGATTTCTATGAGCTGCATATTGGCAATAGTCCTTATGAAATTATGCTATACACTCTTCTTATTTGTTGTGGTGAATTACATTATTTTTAGCTAAAGGGATCATCATGGAATCGAGCGTTCTGTAAAATATTTAATGCCATTGCTATTCATCTTCCTCATTGGAATGGTTATTCGTAACGTAACATTACCTGGCGCAATGGAAGGAAATTACATTCTGTAAAAACCTGATTTCAGCAAAATTACGCCACAATTATTTATCTTCGTTTTTAGGTCAGGTATTCTTCTGCATTAAGCCTTGGTTTTGGCGTATTAATACCCTTTCCAGTTACTTAAATAAAGAAGAAGACTTAATACAAACTGCAGTTATTACTGGTTTTACCAATACAATTATTGCCGTACTTGCTGGCTTTATGATCTTCCCATCACTTTTCACCTTTTGGGATTGAACCAAATGCAGGCCCAACTTTTAGTATTCCAAAGTTTACCTATCGTATTCTCTCACTTATGGGCGGGTAAATTCTTTGCAATTATTTTTCTTCGGCTTATTATTAATTGCTGCGCTAACTACTTCAATCACAATTTATGAAGTGATCATGTACCGCATTACAAGAAAAGCTCAGAATGCGCCGTGGCAAAGCGATTGTCTTAACTCCTTACTGAATTTTTGTTTTAGGCAATATTCCAGCAATTTTAGGGATAATGTCGGAAAGATGTCACCATTTTCGGCAAAAGCATTTTTTGATTTCTATGATTATGTCAGTGGAAATATTCTCTTTATGCTGACCGCACTTGGTTGTGCTATTTTCGTTGGTTTTGTGTTAAAAGATGAGGCGAAAAAGAACTTCTCCAACACCTGACTCAACATTTACTAAAAATCTGGCTTTCGAATCTATGTGAAATTCGTTAGCTGCCAGTGATTATTTTAGTCATCTTTATCAGCAACCTATTCTAAAAAGAAAAACCGAGTCTTAACTCGGTTTTCTAAAGGACATGTCTATAAAAATATTTGTGCCCTTTAAGCCAATTCGCTGCCCTTCTTTTATAACATTTTCTAACCGCACTTTGAATCCATGTAATTTCTGCAATCTGCATGACAATAGAAAGCCCCAAGCCACTGCCCTTTTCTATTTTGCCCAGCTGGGCGATAAAAACGCTGACCAATCTTTTTCAAATCTTCAGGTTCAACGCCACCACCATTATCTTCTATAATAATCTGAGAAGATGCGATTTTCACTGAAACAGTTGTGTCTTCAGGACAATATTTAATGGCATTATCAAGTAAATTTCTAAGCATCAATGAAACTAAAATTGGTTGCCCTTGTTTCTGCTTTGGTTCAGATTCTTTTCTCAAAAAGCCAAGGTAATTTTACGCTTTTCAGCCACAAAATAACGCTCAGCAATCAGCGATTGAATGATACCTTCCAATCAATAGGCTGTAATTCTTCCAATTCTTGTCAAATTATCCAGTTTTGAAAGCGTCAAAAGTTGCTCAATTAACTGCGATGCACGATCAATCCTTTGTGTTAAATGCAAAAGTGCTTGTTCTCGTAATTCCCCCATCATCACCAGCCAGTTGAGCTACTTCAGTTTGAATACGCAATGCCGCCAATGGACTACTGCAATTCATGGGCTGCATCAGAAGTAAAACGGCGTTCGCGTTGCAACATAGCCGAAGTGCGATCAAAAATTGATTTAAATTTTTACTAAGGGGTAAAATCCAGCAGGTAAAACCTTCTGGATTCAGCAATGATACATCACCAGATTTTTCTCGTTTGAACTCTTGGCTTAAACGTTTAATCGGTCGAAGTTCTTGCTGAATCAACCATCCTAAAACAATAATCAAAATAGGCAAGCTAGCAAAACCAAATCCACATTTGCCCAAAGATCATTTTCTTCAATTAAATCTTCACGATAATCTAACTCTTGCCCAACGGCAATAATCAAATTTCCATTTGCTACAGCTGCCAGAAAATACGCCATTCATCGTCATCATTCAGCATATAGCCTTTCGCAAATCCAATTTCATTATCAAACACAAAATTATCGCCATTACGTCCATCTGTTAATAAACGTTTTCCATCTTTAGAAAAATAGCAAAAGCTAATGCGTCATCATCATAGTTTTTCTTAAATGAATGTGGCTGGATTTTATGTGATATCTTCCACATGCTCGACAGAATATGACTAAGATCTGAATTGGCAAGACGTTCAGCAAAAAGGATTTGTTGGGCATCGAAAACATCATTCACTTCATTACGCACCTGCCACCATGCGACGAGCAGTAGATACGCCCCACACAAAAAGTGCAGTGAAAGAAAAGTACAGAAATAAGACGAAAAACTTAAACGTTTGTTTTTCATTTATTGCGTTACTCCCAACGCATATCCAACGCCGTGTACTGTTCGAATAAATTGCTTTACCCAATTTCTGGCGCAAATTATAAATATGCACATCTAACGCTCCCCACTGCTGGATTTCCTCATCCCAGCTTGATAATTTTTCTTCAATCGATGAGCGAGAGACAGCGCGATCTTTATTCAGCATAAATAATTCAAGTAATTTATATTCACGGCTTGTTAAAGAAATAGGTTGATTATTTAGCCAAACAGAACGCTGATTTGGTCGAGTTTAACGCCAGCGTGCTCAATCACAGAATGATGATGACCATAACGACGACGAATAAGTGCTTGCAAGCGCGCCGCAACTTCAGCCAAAGCAAAAGGCTTACAAAGGTAATCATCTGCTCCACTTGCAATCCTTTTTACACGTTCATCTAAGGTATCACGGGCAGTCAGAATCAATACGGGTACATCTTGATTCTTAGAACGCCACTGTTGTAATACATCTAATCCATCAAGTTTCGGCAAAGTTAAAATCTAACACTACGGCATCGTAAGAGTGCTAAAACTAAAAGCATCCATTCCAGTTTTACCATTCGTAAACCAATCTACGGCAAAACCTAGTTTAGTTAGGACCAATCTGCAACCCATTGCCAATCAAGCTATCGTCTTCAATAAGTGAAAATTTTCATCAAGCCCTCCCAAAAATTACCTATATATAAAAATGGCGAGCAATGCTTCGCCATCCTTATTAAGCAATAATTAATTTTGCTTTTTCTACACGGTAAACTTCAATCTCTACTTTTTCGAATGCTTCGTTATCTAATTTACCATTGATACGAATTTTATCGTTGACCACAACATCTCAATCCATTCCATGCTCGACGTTTAATTTCTACTTTACTCTCAGCAGTACCATCAGTAACAAAACTCATCATCATCAATTTGTTGGGTGATATTTCCACTAAAGTTACCATTGAATTATCCGCAGCTTTTAATGCTTGTTTAACAGTAATGACTGATTGAGCATCAGATTTAAAAACCGCATTCGGTGTATAATATTTCCGTTAAAACCAGCGAATGCTGAAGCTGTTGATAAAGCCAAAAATTGTTGCTAATGCAAATCATAAAAGTTTCTATTTTGTTATTGCCCTTTAAAAAGGGCGGACGAAGTTTATTTAATTGATCAAATTTTTGTAAAGCTATTGAATTAATTAGTTAACCTTTTTCGATACGTATACTTCAAGATCTGCTTTCTCGAATACTTCGTTATCTAATTTACCGTAAACTTTCACTTTATCGCTTGGATCTCACATTTAAACCATTCCAAACGTGGCGTTCAATTCTCTACTTTGATTTGACCTGTACCATCGCTAAACCAGAATTCATCGTCATCAATTTGTTGTGTGATATTCCACTAAAGTGATCATTGAATTATCTGCAGCAGATAAAGCTTTGTTTTACGCTAATTGCTGAAGGGATTGCTTGTTGAAAACCGCCTTCGCGTATTGCTGCCATTAAAAACCTGCAAATGCAGAAGTGGTTACAATGCGAAGATTGTTGCTAATGCAAATTTTTTCATAATGTTTCCTTTTTAAGTCAGTTAATTTCAACACCATTGCTTGGATGTGTGTATTAAAAACAAATAAATCTTAAGAAAAAGTTAAGAAACATAAAAACCTAAATAATTTAGGTTTCTCATAAACAAAGTTTATTCAACTGCTCAATAGACGGTGCGTAATAATACAGCACCAGTTACTGCTCTAGTGAAACCTAAAATGCGGTCAGTTTTTCCGTCTTTTCACCAAACATATTCAGCAACTGTTGTTCAAATGTTATAAAGCGTTGCACAATAAGCACTAAAGAATAATCCGTGTGTACCGCTCGCAGTACCATAAGGGGCTTTGACGTAAGATTTTTAATCCCTGCCATTCTCTCTTTTAAATCTGTTCGACCAACATGAGAAGTATCCGCCTTTATCTTCCATTTCTACGCCATCCGTTTTTGGTGCGTCCGAACACATTTTCTTGTTTTTGATGTATTTAATTTTTCCCATTTAGCGAGATTATGTTCATAACGTTGAGTAAACACATAACTCCCATCTTTATCATTGCCATTTGAAATTAATGCTACTACTGCTCGTTGTGCATCTTTAGGATTTTTCAGTTCCATCAATAAAACCTGGTGAGATCTCGTTCCTCCACCCAGCGGAAACCATGAATTTCTTGCTGAACGTCAATAGCTTGAGCAAAAAGCATTCACTGCAGCTTGTGCCACAGAAAAATTAACATCAGGGCGTAATGATTGAATATGCACTAAAAGATCAGTTTGTGTACTAGGGTGCAGTTAAATCACCTTTTCCTCAAAGTGAACAAAAAGGTTTAAGTTCTGGTGCGTCCTGTCCACCAAGAGTTTTCCAAGCTTTATCACCGAAAGCAACTACCGCCCCCAAACGTGCATCTGGATAAGTTTGTTGAAGCTGTTCTATAGCAAGTAAGGACTGGAGAGCCGCTTCTGGGATCCTTGAGAACAATCTGAAATATTTGCTTAAAAAATACACCTGCTTTTGGTAACCATCAAGCAAAATACCAGTTTGTGCTATGTCATAAAAATCTCCTAAAAAGAGCAATGGAAAAACGCTTGTATTATAACAACAGCCATTAAAAATCTTAAATATTCAAATAAAACTTGATCCGAGTAACAAAAATTCAAATTTATTGTTGAGATTTTTCTCATTAGATATATCTTTCAAATAAGAATGGATTTCATTTATAAGGTTATCAGTTATATGCACTTTTACGTTATATACAGCATATCTTTACTATTTTATTTTCCAGCAGTCTTTGCGATAACTATCAGTACGAATGATCATACACCAACATGCATTGATATCACACCGGACAACTGAGAAGTATTTGATGAGAGGTCCTATTCGGACATTAATCTTTTCAGCGCAAAAAGCTATCAAAAATGGAAGCCACTTTTCGGTGAAATGCAAAATGATTGGCGAAGGTGAAACCAATGAATGAGGTTCAAGCCAAAATCAACGGTTTAAAAATGAATTACAGCAAGTTTTACCTTCTCTTGTTGAAGGGCATCAACTCAATGCTGATAGTCAACACGGCGTTTTATGATAATCAAGCCATCAAACCTTATTGGCAACAAAGTTTCAAAACCATTGATGATTTTATCGCTCAGCTATTACCGCTTATGAAAGCGGTGATTTTGTCAAATGCTAAAAAGCATTCCAACAAGCTCAATATGATGGCTACAAAAATTTAAAATGGAAATGTCGTGTTAGAACTAAACCGCCTCTCTGAAATTTCAGCTGATCGATCAATCAACAATTCTATAATTTGATTCGTTTGAGCGAACAACCCGATCAAAATGACAGAAATTGTACCACCGGCTCACAACTCTCACAAGATATTGAAGAACAACTTCCCACTGGCCCAACCACTCGCGATGAGCAAAACGCTCAGCCGACACAATCACTAGCGCAAACTTCAGATAACGTTGCAGATCAAGATTGCACTACGACCGAAATCAACCAACGTATTCAACAAGCTATTGCCCTTTATGAACAAAGGGCGATGCAAAGCTACATTTCGGTAGCAAGACACTTACTTTTGATGTATTTGATTCTGAAATGGAAAATAAAGTGGGCTCGTGCGATAGCAATTTTAAAAGCAGAATAGAAGGTTATTTCACCCGTTTAGTCAGTCTGATGAAAGCGGGAAATGGCGACAAATTACAGGAACAAAGCTGCAGGTTTAAGCAAAAGTTAGGGAAAGCCGTTCAATATTGCAAGGTGGCGAACAAAGTGATTGGTCTATGTTCTTATATAGCTTGCTTATTATTTTACGTGAAGGCTTAGAAGCATTATAACGTTGCCGCTATTGTGGCTTATGGTGAAAAATAATCATCACGATAAATTGCCAGTTATTGCCAATCCGTTTACGTGGCGTTAGGGGCAAGCGTCGTTACCGCATTCATCTTCCAACTTATTTTCTTTGAAAACTCAGGGCAAAACCACGAATTGCTTGAAGGTTTCACAATGATTATTATGGGTCTCTATGTTGTTTAGTATGAGTTACCAGTTGCTTTCTAAAGTCGAAGCACAAAACTGGAAAACGCTATCTCGAGAGGCAAACCTTCAACGGCACCTCAACAGCAGGCTCTCTATTCGGCTTATGGTCACCAGTTTCCTCGCTGTATATCGTGAAGGCGCAGAAACCGTATTGTTCTATTATGCACTAGTTGGCGATGCAAAAAGTGTGGCCAGTTTAGCCTATCTTTTGCTGGTTTTATTTGCGGGTAGTTTTACTCGCGATTGCTACTTATAATGCGTTACACCGTGGTAAATTCCATTAAAAACCATTCTTTTATAAGCCATCGGTTCATTTATGTATTTAATGGCATTTGTATTCAAAGGCAAATCTGAGGACTTGAACTTATTGAAGGTAAGCTATTTGAACCAACATTAATTAACGGTGTACCGAAACTTCGTGGTTAGGTGTTTATCCTTATGTAGAAACCCTTGTTCCACAAGCAATCTTAATTTGCTGTTTTTGCTTTTGTTTGTTATGAAATATCAAAAGCAAAAGAGCGGTTTCAAATTAACTCAAAACTCATCTCCAGGAGAGAAACTATGAAAAAGCAATTTGAGCGCAAGTTTATTAGCAGGAGATGTTTGCAGTAAACTTCGCTTACGCATTCCAAGAATATCCAATCGGTGAAGCCGTTACCATGAATGACATGGAGATTGCAGCAGTTTACTTAAAACCGGTGGATATGGAACCTCGCGGCGGGCTTGCTCGCAGCAAATCTGATATTCACTTAGTTAAGACATTCACGCGGTGAAAGGTAACAAAAACGGTTTTGGTGAAGGTGAATGGATGCCTTATTTAACCATCAACTATACTGGTCAATACCGATACTGGTGCTTTAAACAAGAAGGTACCTTCATGCCAATGGTTGCTGGCGATGGCCCACACTATGGCGCAAACATCAAAATGATGGGCGTGGGTAACTATAAATTAACTTATCATATCGATCCGCCACCAAAAGCTGGTATGCACGACACACTGATGGAGAAACTGGCGTAGGTCGTTGGTGGAAACCATTTGATGTAAATTATGAATTTAAATTTACTGGTTTAAAATAATAGTGCTGTACGGGTGGGTTTCAGCCCACCAATTAACAATCAGACATGAAACGTGGGCTACAGCCACCCTACCATTTAAAAATCCTCTTTCTATGACTTATTTTTCATTTTTGTTTTGCTAGCTCTTTTGCCAATTTCGCTTTTTACTCGGCGCATCTTGGGCAATTAAAAGGCAATATTTCGCCTAAAACGCTTATTTGGCTAAGCCTTACTGGCTTAGCTTTTAGGATGTGTCCTACGACTAAATATTCCTAATGGACAAACCACCAATCTTATTCTAACCATCGGCTTTTTGATTATCTTTTTACTTTTTGCAATCAGCCAATGGAGTAAATCATCAAACCTTGCCGTATTTTTGGCAATTTGCATTAATGCTTATCACTGCGGGAGCAACTTTGGGCGAAAAGATCCAAAACATCACCGCCCTCACCAATACAGATGTTATTAACACTGACTTTATTTTTAAATATAAGTGCAGTCATCTTTGATGCAATTTTTGTTTAGCCTCAAGTGCATGGCTCTATTTCTTACTTAAGCAGCAACAAAAACACAAGGAAAATCCACCGCACTTTTTGCACTCAGCTTTTTACTATCGCTTTTAATTCTTCCGCTTGTAGCAGAACTACTGCTTACCCAATGAAATTACAACTCATTGAACTCACCAAAGTGCGGTTAAGTTTTGTGGCAAAATCAGGGAAATCACGCTTGGCTCAATCTCATTTGTGTTGTGTTAATGCTCGTTGTTTGTTTGTGTATTTTTACTATTCAAACACATTCAAAACGTTTAAGAGAAGCAAAAATCTGAAAGGGATCCATAGAAAAACGATTAGCCTTCGTACAAAACATCAAAACGTACCATTTACTGAGAATATTGGGTATTTTATTTGTGACTGTGTCAACTTTATTGGGAAAAAGCGCTCCCAACCGCCACAACTTTCCGGAAGCAGTTTCCAGTACAACTTAATGACAAAAATGAAGTGCATTTAGCACCAGAGCCACTTAAAGACGGTAAACTTCACCGTTTTGTTTGGATTGCAGATGATGGCAGCCGTACGCTCTTTTTCATTATCAATCGCCAACCGAATAAAATCAGTATGGCGGCAGTATTCGATGCTTGCCTCACTCTGCGGCTGATCGGCTAGGTCATGCGAAGACGCATCAAGTGGTCTGCGTTGGTTGTGGCGTGCATCTCTTTTATTCCATCTATCGGTAAACCGGCGGTTGTAACTCGGGTACCTATTGAAAATTGGCAACAAACTGAAATGAAATCGTGATGTCCTCGTAAAAGCCTTGAAGATGGCTTTAAATCATTCAGTACGATCAGAAATTGAAGTACTAAAGATCCCGATTAGTGGAGCCAAACTCAAAACACTAAAACTGAATATAAATATAGCCACTGAAGGACATACTTATTTCTTCGAGAACGATCTCGATTTTGTTCCGCGATAATCCCGATAACTATCTCGGCATTAACAAAAACGAAAATCCAAGGGGAATAACAATGCTTGCTAGAATGTTATTTCAGTCTCCAGGACGGTATCAAACGTAAATTGCTCGCCATTATCACTATTTTCTTAGCCGCTGGTCGAGTCTCTGCGCTGCTGCTCATTGATATTGGTGACAAAATGGCGAAAAAGAACTGAAATCTTACGGCGCCATATTATTTTGTGGAGCCAGCCAGCAATGCAGCATTGCCCTGATGAACTGCAGCCATAGCGCTTCATTATTCAGCCAAGATTTTTTAGGATGAAAAGAGCTTCTAACATCAAAGATATTTTCTGGCGAAATAATATCGTGGGTTTGCCCGTTGCTTTCGCGCAAATGCGCAGTGACAAAACTCACAAAATTCAACCGCACTTTCAGCGCCTAAAACGATTAATGCTTGGTACCTTCTTTGATCAAGACATTGCCGTGCCTGATGAAGAGGATTACCATACTGGGCAACGAATCATTAGCCCTTATTGGAAAGTGGAAGGGAATGGGTTGATGATTTAAACAATGACTTTGGCGAAATCGTCCTCGACTTGCTGGCGCAACTACAGCAAAAAGTAATGGTTGGAAAATTGGCGATAAACTTAGCTTAAGCTACTACAAACGATGGCGAAAGCCAACAAAGTGCGGTAGAAATTAAAAGGCATTTTAAGTGCACGGGTGGAACAGAAGATAATCAACGTAATGCCCCTAAGTGCGGTACAAAAATGCTAGGTTTTAGAAGGCAAAGTGCAATCCGTCCGCGTATCTGCCTCACCGTGCCTGAAAACGATCTTCCCGTAGCACATGCGAATACCGCCGATGCCTTAGATGCAGAAGCTTATGACCGTTGGTATTGCACCGCTTATGTTTCTCAATTTCCCATCAATTAGAAGAAGCAATTTCGGCGCAATAGTTCGCCCAATTTGGCAAGTGGCTGCTTCCGGTGTCGCTGGCAAAATCCAACTCTTACTGGCGGTCGTTACCTTCGCGGCATTAATCGCCGCAGCAATAGTATTTGCTTCCATGAGCGCAGGAATTATCGAACGCTCAAAAGAAATTGGCTTAATGAAAAGCACCAGGCGCTTATCAATGGCAAATTACCTTACTGTTCTACTGTGAAGCGGTATTATGCATTAGCAGGCGGAAGACTGGACTGTTTAGCTGGATGGGATTAGCCAAATTTATTGTGCCGCATTATTCCGGTGCGCCTCTTGATTTTTGCTTTGGATCGTCGTGCCTTGTGTTGTCGTGCTTCCATTCTTACTGCTGTAATTGGCACTTGGTTCCCAGCGCGATAAAAATCGCTAAACTTATCCTGTTGAGGTGCTGATGGCAGAGCATAAAAAGCTGAAATACCAAAGCATGTTCTGGCGATTAATTTTCCGCGCATTGCGATTACGCTCCAACGAGTATTCATTATTTTCACCGCACTTACAGTAGGCGCAAGTATCGTCACCGCAATGGCAGCGGTTTACTTTGACATCAACACCAAAATGAGCTAAGAACTGCGTACTTTGAGCAAATTTCCATTGGTTCAGCCGATGGCGAATGATGAATCAAGCAGAATTAAACGCAAGTTTTACAAAAAGCACCCGATGGTTTTATGACCGCAGCCAGTCCTTACCTTTATGGCGTCGCACGCAGTGATTTGGAAAAATTGTTCTGATGGGCGGAATTGACACCATGCGAATCCTCGCCCCTTACTGGCAAATTGCATGGGATCTGCAATCAATGTAAACTTTGACGATCACGCAATGATGATCGGGAAAACCTGCGAACGATTACATGTGAAAGTGGAGACAGCCCACAACTGTCTCAAAAATGCTGCAGAAAACACAGTTTCAACATTAAAGGAATTGTAGAAGCCGTGATGCAACTGACAATATGCTTATTGTAAATGTTGAATTTGCACAAAATTGGCTTGGATAAAGAAGGCGTAGTAAACAACGCATTACTCAATGTGTAAAATGAACAAGGCGCTAATACAGTGGATCAATTTGCCGATCATGCAACAATATCCCGATTTAACCGCTCGCCCGATCGTAAAGTTTCCGCTTCAGAAGGGCAAATTTTAGAAAAATTAAGGCTTAATGGGCTAATTTTCGCTTGATTTTGGTGCTTGCAACCTAGTGTGAACACCACCTTAATTGCAATTGTTGGCGAACGCTCCCAAAGAATTTGCCTCACAAAAAGCACTAGGCGCAAGAAAATTAGATATCATTCGCCAAATCAGCACCGAAATTTTTAATTATCGCGTTTTTGTGCGATTATTATCGGACTTGGCTTGAGTTATTTATTAGCTCAAGTCCTGGGACAACCGTATTCAAATCTTATATTGATATGAGATTACCAGTGTTACCAATTACGATTGTACTTTCGCTATTAGTAGCATTTTGTAGCTGTTATTATTCCAACACGTCGAGCATTGAGTATTAATGTTGCGAATGTGTTGAAGGGTGAGTAAAAGCTGAAAGCGCTTATAAATTAGATAATAAAAAGAGAAAAACCATGACCAACTTTGTAATAGAAACCCAACATTTATATAAACGCCTGGGCAAGTTACCGCTCTGGAAGACATTAATATTCAAATCAAACAAGGAGAATTTGTCGATTATGGGGGCTTCTGGCTCTGTCAAAAACTACGCTGATGAATATTTTTAACGGGCTTAGATACTGCTAGTGAAGGTAAAAGTGATTTTGGATGGTGTTGATGCCGCCCAATTAGATGAAGTCGGTCGCCAACGTTTCCGTGCTGAAAAATTGAGCTGGTATTTCAACAATTCCATTTAATCCCTTATTTGACCGCACTTGAAAACGTGATGCTGGTACAACATTATCACAGCGTGATTGATGAAGCATCTGCTAAAAAGCCGTATTAGAACAAGTAGGCTTAGGCTATCGTATTGATCACCGCCCTAGCCAACTTTCAGGCGGTGAGCAACAACGTGTTTGCATTGCGCGTGCGTTAGTGAATCAACCGCCCGTTATCTTTGCTGATGAACCAACAGGAAATTTAGATGAGCAAAACGAATCTTAGTGCTAGATTTGCTCACAAAAACTTAATCAACAAGGGCGCACTATTGTACGGTGACGCATAATCCAGAGTTAGTGAACTCACCGATCGTGTTATTTATTTACATCACGGAAAATTTGTAAAGGAAGGAAAACCATGCGAACAAATAAACTATTGAAATTAGTTGCCATAAGTGCGGTTATTTTTGGCGCCGTTTCTAAAGATGAAGTTGTCAGTAGGGCAAAAAGCACCTGATATTGCCGCCTATGATCTTCAAGGCAATCCTGCAAACCTTGAGAATTGGAAAGGCACTACGCTTACTTATTTTTGGTCAGAAACTTGCGGACGTTGCATCGCAGAGTTAAAAAGAATTTGAAAAACTCGCAGAAGAGAATCCTGGAAAGTTTCACTTATTGCGATTAATGTGGATAGCGATAAAATGGACACCAAAGCCGTTGTGGCGAAACGTGAGCTCCATTTGCCTGTAATTAAAGATCAAATGAAAATTACAGCTGAACGTTATCAACTTATCGGCACGCCAACTTCATTTGTCATTAGCCCTGAAGGAAACATTCAAGCTAAATATGAAGGAAAATTCCGAAGACGATTTAGCTAAATTATTTAAAGGATAACCTATGAAAAGAATTTCTACACTACTCTACTCTTTTTAAGCTTACTTTCACCGCCAGCCAATTTGTATTGGCTGATGTGAATGCGGAACAAGCTCGAAAAGTATAAACGAACCTGTTCGACCTGCCACGGAAAAATCCGCTGAAAAATCAGCATTCGGACAATCCAGAATTATCAACACGCTAAATTCAGAGGAAATTTACACCGCACTTTTCCGATCGTAAAAAGTGGAAAAATACAAGGTGCAGGCAACATGGTAAAAAAAGCAGATTGAGTGAAGAAGAGATAAAAATGCTGTCTGAGTTTGTGCCGACATTGAAAAATAGTAAAACAAAAATGCGGTCAATATTGACCGCATTTTTATCACAACCCCTACATTATCTTTAATCCGTTCAGCAAAACATGCCGATACTCAATGCAAAAATAATTAGATTTATTCCAATCTAAAATAGTACGGAAATTATTCGAAACTAAAACGCTCTACCGCTTCATGATCAGGGCGAACTAACCAAAGCTGAGCATTTTCAAGTGTATTTAATTTTGCTTTGCTCTGTGGATTGGCACTTTTTTAAAATTAGCCCCATCGTTTGCCAATCTTTTTAAAGAGCGAGCTTTTATTGCTTTCTGTACCAGAATAACTCAAATCAATAGGTTGCGTAAGCATCACCTCTACGCCCCAAGGCAAACTGTTATCCCATCCTACTGTATGCAAATAATTTGCAATAGAAGCAAAAGTATCAAACTGGTTTTTCCAAATATCTTTTACGCCATCATTATTTCCATCAGCCGCATAACGTAAGAAAGTGCTTGGCATAAACTGAGTTTGTCCCATCGCGCCCGCCCACGAGCCTAACATACGTTCACGTTGAATATGATCTTTTTCAAGCATTTTCATGGCTGAGATAAATTCTTTCGTAAATAATTTTTCTCTACGACCTTCAAAAGCCAACGTTGCCACTGCAGAAAGTACATCATATTTGCCTTGATAATACCCGAAACTACTTTTCCATTCCCCATAACGCAAGCAAATACTCCTGCTGAACACCAGTATTTTGGCTTGCTTTTGCAATGGGGCTTTGCACTTCCCAATAACGCTCAGCTGCGACATTCACTTTATTTTGAGTTAGCACTCTATTGAGATAATTACTCGTGCCATTAGGATTAGCCACTGGAGGTGAATTAGGATCCTTTTACGAATTTTACCGAGCTTGTTCACGATCTCAAATCTACCGCCTTTTGCATATAGAGAATATTATTTTGAGCATTCAATACCGATAATGACACACCTTCAGCGGCTGCTTACCTTTTTAAAAATTGAACATAATCATTAAAATTTTTCTGGCGTTCTTTGCTTAGTATAACTGGTGCTATTGACCACTGGCTTAATATCAGGCGAACTAGAACAGCCAACTAGTGCGGTGGATAATGCAGAAATTTTAAATAACATATTCAATTTCATCAGATTTCCTATTTACGTAAAAAGTTTGATAAAGGTTTTTCAATAACGAGGTTGGCAATAAACGAGAACCAAAACGCAATGCGAAAGTAAATAATCCAGATAACAACCCTTGAATTCCCAAACGATATTTTTAATTTGAACAAACGCCATTCTGCTTTGGCTTGATTGACTCCACGGCGGCGACTCACCATGCCATTTCCTACCGCGCATAAACTCAAATATCAGGCACCGCACATATAAACCTTTGTGCAACAAGTTTGATCCACAAATAGTAATCTTCTTGAAGATCTTCATATCCACCACAATTAATGACTGCACTTTTTGATATGCCACCGTCATGTGATTAAACGGACAACGTTTTTGCGTGAATTTGATAATTTCTTGAGCAGACGTTGGCACATACAGATATGCCACAATATCATTTACATTTTCACCAAATTCAGCAATTTGTCCGCCAAAAATGATGGTTTCAGGATGCTGTTCAATAAATGCCACTTGCTTTTCAAAAACGATCAGGCACGCAAATATCATCGGTATCCATACGGGAAAACCCAATCATTAGTACAATGCAATAAACCTTCGTTCAAGGCTTTGCCTAAAGCCTCGATTTTGCGCAATTTAACTAATCTTAATGGCAGTTTTGTTTCAAACTCCGTCACAACAGACTTTCTAATCTGGCGTTACTGCGCCATCAAAAACCAACACATTCATCTGCTTTGACGAGTTTGTAGCCACAAGACTTTCAAAACACTCGCAAGAATTGAGGATTTTCCTTATATATATAAAGACATTAGGACTGAAAAATTCTCTATTTATTTTCCTACATAAACCGTTTTAAATTAATAGCTAATTTTGCGAAATTAAAATAACCAACGTAATAATGAATTGCTTAATGCTTTTGTTTTCTTAAAAAGATCAGTATAATATTTTGCCGCTTTTACGCGATAAATTCAAGACATGAGGATAAGCTCAAAATATAGCTCGCGTTATTATCAAAATTACGAGCTTGCTCTACCGTTTTTACATAATGCTCGCGAATATGATCAATTGCTTTCTGCGTATTAGTGGTCATCCGTAGACACACTGAACGTTTGGTATGGAAAGTACAATAAGTCAGTGGCTCATTAATTTTATAAGGTTTAAAACTGCCTTGTAGCAGTTTTAATAAGAAATCATAGTCTTCCAAAGAACGAAGTGCGGTCGATAATCCACCTATTTTTAAAAACATCTCTAATTGCAACCATTGGCATAATACCACCAATCTTATTGGCTAATAAAATACGTTCTGTCGAGATTTCTTGGGGTTCAACTGGTTGAGTCACATAAGTAAACCCTTCATTGACCATTTCACACTTAGCTGGATGATAAACTAAAATTAACGTCCGGATTTTGCCCAATCACTTGTAGTATCTTTTCACATTTTTCTGGCATAAACCGATCATCACTCATCGAGAAAAAGCAACCAATCTCCCTTTGATGCACGTGCGCCAATATTACGACTTTCTGCTGCACCTTGATTCGTTTCATTACGAGATCACTGTAATTGGAAAAGAATAGCGTTGTTCAACGACGACTTTTTCTTTTGAGCAATCATCCACAATAATCACTTCAAAATGAGTCGATTTTTGTTGAGTTAAACTTTCTAATAGAGCTGGCACTTCTACTTTTCGATTATAAGAAGGCACAATAATGCTTAACATAATTCCTTCCTTTAATTAGCCAAATTTTTCTTAATCGCAAAGATAAATGGATATTTCATTAATTTTTAAACAAATTATTGGATAATGATCCACGAACACTTTCTAAATTGCTTATCAATACAGGATTTTCAATGACTATGAGAGGGCGAACCACTTTATTTTCTGTATATTAAAATCCTGTTCAAATAGTAAAAATCATCTGCTAACAAAAATGGTTTGTTTTGAGAAATTTTCTGGATAAATCTTCTTGCAGCTGATTTTTATAAGATAGCCCACCATGTGCCAGCAAAATAACTTTTATATGAAAAGCGTAATTTACATTGCCTGTTTTTGCATAAAAAGAAAAAGGTCGTCGGGTAATTAATTTCTAAATCAACGTCGTTGAAATCATTAATTTTTGACTGCCCAACCAATACAATTTCAGACTCAGTTTTTCTGCTAAAAGTGCGGTTAAATTTTGCTGAAAATCTGAGTGGAATAAAGCATCGTCTTCGCAGACTAACGCATAACTATCTTCAGCAATTTTGTTGTCTTCAACAATGGTACACAGAAAGATGGCTTAATGTACAACCTATTTCGCCCTAGTGACATTACGGCCATAATGTGCTTTTAAATTGTTCAATATTAAAAATAGTAGCTAATTCATCCCAATCTTTTTTGCATGGTATTAATAGCAGAAAACACTTTGGAAATCCTCAGTATTTTTGAGAAAGAATAATTCCCGACGTTGAATATCTTTATCTAAAGAGATCAAAATATTTTTAACATAAAATTATTCTTATAAAATCGCTTTCCATTCTTCAATAATTTTCTCAATACCATAATCTTTCACTCATTACACGAGATTTTTCTGACATTTGCTGATAAAGTTCAGGATTGATTCATTAATAAATCCAAACTGTTAACCATTTCTTCAATATTATTTGTGTCCATAGGAAACCATTTTCTTTATGTTCGACTAATTGCTTTACACCAGAGAACAATTAAAAGGCAACAATAGGTAAAAGCCAAATGCCATAGCCTCAATAACGACTAAAGGCAACCCTTCTGTTTGTGAAGGTAAACAATAAATTGAACTGCTTTCATACAAAAAGCGACATCATTGGTACATGAGGAATAAAATTAACTGAATCTTCAATATCCATTGCTTTTAGCAAGATTTTTAAATTCCTTCTTCCTCACCCGATCCCACTATTTTTAAATTCCAATCTGGATGATTTTTGCTAAAAACTTGCCAGGTTTTTAATAAATAATCAAAACCTTTATAAGAAAAAGTAAATGCCCCACAGATAAAATAGTTTTTATTTTTCCCATTTTGCTAATTTATTCTTCGGCAAAAAGCCTATTTGGATTAGCACATACTGATTATATTGTTCGTTTTAAATTTTTCTTTGCCACAGCGTTTTCTGATTCGGTTAATGTAACGACTTTTATCACATCTTGTTGAAGCTAAATATTTACCGAGTGTACGAACTAGACGATTGCCGGTAAAGTTAAAAGAATAATGCTCCCATAAAATATGCTTTACATGTAAATTGACCAACGCTAAAGCAGAAAAAGCATAATGCACACCATCAACCACAATTAAGGTATCCAGCTGCAATTCTTTAACCAATTCTCTTTAATGTGATAGAAAAATAATCTTTTTCAATGAATAGGCGAATTTATTCATTGCATGAAATATTAACTCTTTCATCAACTTGGAGGTTTGTTACTCTCAATGCTAATGAAAAAACATCATATCCTGTTTAGCAAGAGCATTATGCAACATTACTGAAACGCTCCGTTCCCCTGCACTCGATATTCATAATACAAAAGAAACCAATCATCTTAAATTTCCTTATAAATCGTTAATCCAAGGTCTGGGAATGATCGTAACAGAATTGCCATCTTTGAATACTTCAGTTCTAATAAAACGAATTTCTACATTAGATGACTTAATAAATTAAACGCAGCTAGAACTGAAGAACGTAAATAATCACTTTTTATCCGATAACCCAAATACGTAATCTTCAAAAATGAGTTCTGATTCAATATAATTTATCCCATCCACTCGGTAATCTTCTGCTGGATGAGGAAATAATAGTTAAAAGGAATCTGATTCTTTTAATTTTATTAATGAGATGTTTTCCTTTTGTATTTAACAATGGCTGTCCAATATAGAGACCTCGCCATCTATGTCACAATTAAATTTATTATCCCATAAGGAAAATAGGTTCAATATTGGAAACAATATTTTTGTAATTAGGATAAACCGTATAATGTATTTTGTTAAATAATTTATGCACATTATATCTATCGCCAATAAAGGCTTTTAATCAGTTTATATTTAAAATGTATCAGGCTCTCTCAATAAATTAGGGATGTGGGAAAATATTATCTGAACCATCATCGTGTATAAAGCTCTTTAAATGAAAACATGACTAAGATAAGTTTGTCATACATGAATTAAGATTGGCGAGAAAAACCTTATCAAAACCTTTTATGCGTAATTTTTATTCTTAAGCTGACGCATTAACTTGGAGAGAATCGAAACCTTTTAGATCTTTTTCCTATCAATGTTCATCGAATCACTACAAACCTCGGCTAATTTACTCGCGTACAAGTTGCGTTCTTATCCCATACACCACCAAACATGACGCCAAAGAATTGTTCGTTAGGATGTGAGATTCAACGATTTCTTTCTCGCAATTAATATACTTGCAATGGTGTGCAACAAAGGCCATGAGATTCATAGGGTTTTACTCACTGTAGATGTCATAAAATAAGAGAATAGGAATAATGGAAAGCGAACCAATGATTTGTGCAGCATATGTTATATTTAATTTCTGTAAAAGTTAAAAGCTACATAGGCTTACTACATAAATGATTGTAGATGAAAACCGAACATTGAAATAAGCTTTATTTTTCCATAATAGAAAAAGATAATTAACTAAAATCAAACCTATGAATAACTTATGTGGTCGAAATTATAAAATAAAATAATGTATCCTCGTCTCTACAAATTGGCAGCTTTCCTAAAATCCAAACGAGCACATCTTCGGGAATAATCCACAGACTAAAAGCAGGAATAGGTATCCAGCAAAAAGGAAAATAAGCGCCCATTTACATGTATCTGTTGAATCACCTAATGTTTTAAGGCTTCATAAAAATGAGCAATGCTCGCTTTTATTAAGTGCTTGAATAGCAATAGAAACGACCACAAAGCAAGTTGAGCACTACGGCATAAAGCCCCAAATCTGTTTCACTGAATTTTATGATAAATAAAAATACGGTCTAACTGCCCTTTATAAGAAAAACTCGCATGATGCAAAATGAGCGGCAATCCAAATCCTAAAATATAAAATAATGCAGATTGATAATGTTTAAATTGGATATTTTTAGATGTTGCACTCTTTCTATAAAGAAAATAAGACTAAACAACCAAGTTGCTCAATAAAATTGCCAAAAATTCTTTTCAACAAGATCATTTTGATAATACTGAGCAATGCGACGGTAAACACCGCGCCAGTAACAGTGAGTGAAAATTGAATAAAAGCATAGGACCAAGCCTTTTTCGGCATTGTCTTACACCTAACTGAACATTTAAGAAAGATTGGAAAATTGAGGAAAGTGCAGCGTAAAACAATATTTCAGACTGAGCAATCCAACACCCCATTAAAATATATACTACCAATTATCGTAGTATAAGCATAACCAGTATTCACCACTAAATTTAATGAACGTTTTCCGTAAAAATAAAAATAACGGGAAATTGCGCCCTCTTGAGTTAAAGAAACCACAATTAAAAATAAACTTAAAAAGTTTGATAATAAGAAAGTGAGCCATACCCTTCTACGCCCAATTTACGCGATAAATAAGGCAAAAAGTAAAAAGGAACTAACTTTGACGATAATTCCCCAACAAGGTAAATGACACTGTCTTTTAAAAACTTTCATAAATATAACTGCACTTTTTGTGAATTCGAGCGTTTGTTTATCAAAAATAAGGGGCTTATTTTTAACAAAAATCAACATAGACAAGCTATGACTAATCATTATAATGAAACCGCCTATATCAAGGATCTTATCTATGTTAGAACTAGGAAAACTTCTACTGCACTTATTACACCACCTCTCAATACCTTTGTATTACTGATTATTGCAGCAATTCTTTATCTTGTTCATTTCAAAAATTAGCCAAATTTATTGCGTTTATCAGTTTCACATGGCTTTATGTCATGAGTGCACCTTTACTGGTTTATTGCTAACAGATAATGATGACACTCCAGCCCTTACGCCAGATGACTATAAACAAGCTCAAGCCATCGTGATATTAGGCGGTGGATCTCACCCAACCAAAGAACTGCATGCAGAAACGGCTTCTGGCGCACCGCAACTAGAAACGTTTACGTTATGCGGCATTTTTACAAAAAGAAACGGGCTTACTCTGTTTTAACCACAGGCTATTCTCTTGATAGGCATTTCTGAAGGCGACTTAATGGCAAAAAGAACTTAACCACTCTTTAATGTGCCAACGCAATGGATCAAAATAAAGCCCTGTAATACAGAAGAAAATGCCAGTTTCACTAAAACTATTTTTAGTGAAAGATCATATTCAAAAATTATTTTAGTAACAAATCAATGGCATATGAAACGAGCCAAATATCTTTTTGAAAACAAGGATTCGATGTACTTCCTGCTGCAGCGGCAAGCTATGGCAGCAAAGGAAATTTATCTGCAAAATCTTTTATTCCTGACTTAGGTACACTGAATAGCAATATGGTTTTATTAAAAGAGTGGATTGGTTATTGAAAGCCCATTACGTAGAATAATTTGCTTATAAAAACGAGCCTTCTTTGATGAAAATCACAGCTGGTACGTATATTTTCGGTTACTATAAAAACCACTCAATTTTGATGTAGAGAATAAGTTATGAACGGAATCGAATTACGCATTAAAGGCAAAGTGCAAGGTGTAGGATTTCGCCCTTTGTGTGGTTGTTAGCAATGAATATGGCCTAAAGGGCGATGTAAATACGATGGACAAGGGTATTAATCTCGATTTGTAAATCCAGAAAAAGATGCGCTTACTCATTTTTTAAAAGATTTACAGGAAAAACTACCGCCTTTTAGCACTGATCACAGATATTCAGCAATATGAAAAACTCTGGGAAAATCTACCGCACTTTACTGAATTTGTCATTCGAGAAAGGAAAACAATGCGATGGACACGCAAATCAGCCTGATGCCGCCACTTGCCCTCTTGCGTAGAAGACTTATTCAACCCTGAAAATCGTCGCTATCACTACCCTTTCACCAATTGCACCCATTAGTGGTCCTCGTTTTACGATCATCAAAAATTCCTTATGATCGTAAAAATACATCAATGTCAGATTTTCCTTTCGTCCAGATTGTGAACATGAATATAAAAATCCAGCAGATCGTCGATTTCATGCTCAACCTAATGCCTCGCCCAGTTTGCGGCCCCGCATATTTGGCTACAAGATACTGGAAACATCAACTCGCAAACACATCAAACAGCCTTAAAAACAAACCGCACTTTTTGCTCAAAGAAGGAAAAACTTGGCAATCAAAGGATCGGCGGTTTTCATTTAGCTTGTGATGCTCAGAATTTCGATACGGTTCAATTACTCGCGAGATCGTAAACATCGTCCGAGCAAACCTATTGCCGTAATGGTGCCAAGTTTAGATTTTTTACACAATTTAACGGAAACCGAAATCAAATTACTCACTAGCACAGCTGCACCAATCAGTTTTGTTACAAAAAATAAAGTGTCCAATCTCGCAGAAAATATCGCCCCTGAATCTAAATGAAATTGGTGTGATGTTACCGAGTAATCCATTACAGCATTTGCTTTTACGTGAAATCAATCAACCGCTCGTTATGACATCTGCCAATCCTAGTGGTGAACCACCTGTTTTAGATAACGAAAGTGCGGTGAAAAATTAAGTAATTTGGCAGATTTCTATCTTGCCATAATCGCGATATTTTGCAACGTGCTGATGATAGCTTAGTGAGAGCCTCTTTTGATGGCGTGGAAACGCTACGAAGAGCACGTAGCATGTTCCTGATGAAAATGCTATTGAAAACGGAAAATACAAAAAAATATCTTCGCGTTGGGTTCCTGATCTTAAAAATACATTTTGCCTACTAAAAAACAAAAATAAAGCCGTTGTTAGCCAAATATATTGGTGATACCTCTAATGAACTTGTGCAACAACAATTAGAAAAATAATATCGACTTATTTTGCCAAATTTATCAATTCAAACCGGATTTAATCGCGGTGGATGCACACTCAGGTTACTTTTCATCAAAAATGGGGAAAAACCTTGCTAAAAAATTATCGATACCTTATGTGGAAGTTTTACATCATCATTCACATATTGCTGCTGTATTAGCAGAACATCATTGTCATGAAAAAGTGATTGGTCTTGCCTTTTAGATGGTATTGAATGGGGACTAACGGGCAACTGGGCGGTGAATGCTTATTAGTGGATGGTGAACAATCTCAACATTTAGGTGGATTGCCCGCCGTTGCTTTGCCAGGTGAGCGATCTTGCCGCCATCCAACCTTGGCGTAATTGGCTTGCCTCATCTTCAAAAATTTGTACCGAATTGGCGTGACATCATGGCTAAAACTTGTTCCGAATTGCCTTGGGAAATTCTTTCCCATGCCATTGAACGTAATCTTAATTCCCCCCTTGTTTCATCGACTGAGCGACTATTTTGATGCGGTAGCTATGGGTTAGGTATTGTGGGTGACAAACTCTCTGGGAGGGAGAGGCTGCTTGTTATTTAGAAGCGCCTAGCAAAAATCTGACTTTATCAAAGATGAAAAAGTGCGGGTCAATATTCAGGTTAAAATGCCAATCAAAAAAATAATCAATTGGATTTAGCCACATTTTGGCAAAATTGGTTTGGTTTACGATGATTCTAAAGAAAACAAAGCATTTATTTTCCATTATGCGCTGGGCAAAGGTTTTGTTGAATTAGCTCGTCAGCAAGCCAAACGCCATAATTGCAAAAACCATTGTACTTTCAGGCGGTGTAATGCATAACCAATTATTACGTCGTTTATTGAAACAAGCGCTTTCAGAATTTAATGTGTTAAGTGCACATCAATATCCAATGGGAGATGGCGGATTAAGTTTAGGGCAAGCGATGATCGTATCAAGATTGTCTGGCTAATGCCAACTCATTTAAGCAAATATTGCTTATTAACATATAAAAACGATCGCAAAGTTAAGCGATCGTTTTTATGAATGAAAGCACTACAATCGGGTACTTTTGCTTAAATCGTCTCTCATCCTTCAAAAATCCATAGAAAAATTCCACTCACACTTTTACAGCTTCACCACCGGAAAACCAAAGGAAACAAGATCGGCTGGATACCAATAAAATAAATCTCATGAATATCTTCCTCTAATTGCTCAATTAAAAATTAGTGGCAAATTATGCGTACTTACGAAGAACATTTCTGCAATGAGTTCTTTGTCGATAATACGAATTTTACCAACGGCAGTTCCATTTCTGTTGCATCAAAGATAATTAAACGCTCGGTTTCATGGCACGGACCTGATGCACAAGATTTTTCTGGTGCTGAACTGCCATCAAGTGCGGTCCACTGGCAACGGATTTTTCACTACAAAGCTGAGCAGGATAAGGACCCGCCCCATCATCGCCCATCATTGTGTTACTAACAGTTAGAATTACATTTTTCATTCATCGCGACGTTTCACCATAATATACATCACAGGTTCACACTGATGGAAGCAAGCGTGTCCATTAAAATATCGACCCATTTTTGATGTTCCGCGAAAAATTAGGTCTATTTTCATCGAGTGCCTTAGCTAATAAATTCACATGACTCGAATCAATCACTATTTCACCAAATTTCATTAAGCCTCGCAAACTTACGTTTTGCATCTCCTTCAGGGAAGGTATCTACAAAACGTTGGTAATCTGCATAATCACAAATTAGCAATTTTTAAAGCAATCAATTACTCAACGTGGTGACCAATCGCAAGTGAATAATACATTACTTGCTTGGCTTGCTCTGGAACTTGTCTCATCGTTTTCAACAAAACGCCCATTGAGTAAATAGAAAAACTTGGGTTGTCATGGTACGTCCCATGAAAAACTTGTATAGTAATTCTTCACTAATCAATACTGCCAAATCTCCCTCACCTCTCTTGCAAAGAGGGGATTTCTTTAGCAATAAAGTATCTTCTCTCATTTTTAGTTTTCTGTTGTTAATACAAAAACTAGATTGAAATCAACCGTTTTATTCCTCTCTTTTGCAAAGAGAGGATTCTTCTTTAGCAAAAAAGTATCTTTCTCTCATTTTAGTTTTCTGCTGCTAATACAAAAACTAGATTGAAATTGACCGCTCTTATTCTCCTTTGCTAAAGAGGGAGATTCTTCTTAGCAATAAAAATGTCTTCTCTCTCATTTTAATTTTCTGTTGTTAATGCAGAAAAACTAGATTGAAATTGACCGTCTTATTCTCTCTTTGCTAAAGAGGGAGATTCTTCTTTAGCAATAAAATGTCTTCTCTCATTTTAATTTTCTGTTGTTAATGCAGAAAACTAGATTGAAATTGACTGTTCTTATTCCCCTCTTTAGCAAAGAGGGGTAAGGGAGATTGGCAGAAATCAAAACGGAGCTATTAGTTTATTTTAGCCATCGTTAGACTATCCCGAAAAACGGCATACTAATTGCATGTAATCGGTTTACGATTTCACTCAAACGAGGATCCGCTTCACGTTCCAAAAATTCGCCAAGACGAACACCAAATGGAACCTGATCTTTTTCAGACATCATACTCATAAATTGATTAGCAATGTCTCCACCTTTGTCGATAGCCCGCTAAACGACGCGCTTCACGTTCTAATTCCACTCGTAAATCTAATGGAATATTTGGGAAACGTAATTTAGCCTCAGCATTAGATCGGCAATTTCTTGTTTACCTTTGAGTTTTTGATCGGCAAACCAAGTGCCATTGCAAACCATAAATAGTCGCGGCTGGAGTTGGAGGACAACCGGAACATACACATCAATTGGCACAATTTGATCGCTACCCCCACACGCAGTACAAGTCATGGAAAATACCGCCTCCACAACCGCACGCCCCATAAGAAATACAGATTTTTGGATCGGGTGCAGCTTTGATAAGCACGCATTGCCGGTGTACGCATTTGCACGAGTTACCGCGCCAGTAAATAATAAAATATCCGCATGGCGAGGTGATGCAACAACCTTAATCCCAAAAACGTTTGCGTCAGCGTTGGTGTAATGGTACTCAAAAATTTCAATTTCACAACCATTACAACCGCCACAGTCAACACGGTAAAACATAAGCGGAACGTTGAATATTTTTCAACAAAGTTTGTTTCATTTTTCGCAATGTTTTTCATCCACGCTAAATGGCGTTGAAATACCATTCACGGGCATTGGGATTTGTGTGTTCATCTTTGCAATCTCCCTCTAACGTGATCAAATAACGCCAATTTCACGCGCATATTGGATTCCATATCGGCGGTCCAAACTGTTTTGGCGTTTACAGGTTGGGCAAGTGTTGAGCACCGCTAATTTATGTTTTTACCAGTTCATCGTTATCCAACGTTTGTTTGAATAACCACGGCATAATTGAGTTCTTTATGAGAAACAAAAGGCTGACCACATTGATGACAAATCGTTGTAGTGAAGGTTGTTTCTTGATAAAGATCCTGTTTATTGCTGACTGATAATTCAAAATCTTGGCTTAAACGAATCGCTTTTGTTGGGCAAATCTCTTCACAACGGCCACAGAAAATGCAGCGGCCTAAAAATAATGACCAAGTACGTTCGCCTGTTTCTGGATCGGTACGCATGGTAAGCGCATTAGCTGGACATGCCATTGTACAGGCTGCACAAACAATACATTGATCAGAGTTCAGTTCTGGTTTACCACGGAAAATCAGGATCAACTTCATAGGGTTTAAACGGATATTTAGTGGTAACATCCCCCGTATTTAATACGGTTTTTAAGTAATTTAAACATTGTACGCCCCCTATTTTAATGGTGAATTTTTCACGTTCAATGCCGTAGCGTTCGATTCTTTGTAAGAAACCGTTTGTGCTTTCGTGCGTTTACGTACATCCACCAGCAGTCACACGGTCAGTACAAGAATAGCAAGGGTCAAGGCTACCAATGATAAGTGGCGCATCTGATACCGTATTGCCACGCAACATATAACGTAAAGTTGGCCAGTTTGCATAAGTCGCTGCACGACAACGCCAGCGATATAATTTTTGGTTATCGCCGAAAGCATTGACCAGTGAATATCTTCACCACGCGGTGCTTCCGTGATACCCTAAGGCAAAACGTCCTGGGGTGTAATTGAAACCTTCCGTGATAATCGCACCAGTTGGCAAGTTATCCACCATATAATCAATGATATTCATGGATTCAACATACTATTTACCCGCACTTTCACACGAGAAATGACATCACAACCATCTTCGGTGAAAACATTAAATGGGCACATCGCCATAACCTGAGAATGGATGAACTTTACGCACATCACGGGCAAAACCTGAGGCACGAATTAATGGCCCAACAGGGCTGAAATCACGTGCTACTTGGCGTTCTAATTTACCCACACCCACAGTACGTTGTTCCATATTTGGCGTATTGAGTAAAATATCTACCAAAGTTTTAAGCTCTTCACGCATTTCTCTGCAATAAGCTTTAATGCATTGTTCACGTTGGTGTTTCAACATATCACGACGCACACCACCGATTAAGTTGATACCATAGGTTTTACGTGCACCAGTAAGCACTTCCCGCAAGTGTCATCGATTTTTCACGAACACGGAAGAATTGCATAAAGCCTGTATCAAAACCGTAAAGTGGCTAGATAAACCTAAGTTCAATAAATGACTGTGCAAGCGTTCAACTCTAACAAAATTGCACGAATCCATTGTGCACGTTCAGGAATTTGAATACCCAACGCATTTTTCGACCGAGTTAAGCATAAGCAACGCTATGGGTAAAACCGCAGATACCGTACACACGGTCAGCCAAGAAATTGACTGATCGTAGTCCATTCGTTTCTGCCAATTTTTCCATACCACGGTGTACATAGAATAAGCGGTAGTCCGCATCAATCATATCTTCCCCATCGACAAACAAACGGAAGTGTCCCCGGTTCATCTGATGTAATATGGAGAGGACCGATAGGCACAATGCGGGCTTCGCCTTTTTCGTTAATAAATTCAGGTTTCAGTTGCCGTAGTCGGATCTGACGCAACGGTAATCCATCGAATCTTTACGTAATGGGTAAAGATCATCTGGCCCAGTCATCTGGTAACACTAAACGACGTTGATCGGGAAGACCGACGGCTTTTAAACCGTACATATCGAATAATTCACGTTCGCCCCACACCGCTGCTTTTTACTTTTTGGTGTCACGGAAGGAAATTCGAGTGTAACAGGATCCACGAGAGCTTTAATCGTCACAAAGCTTTTTGACGACACCTTCCATAGAAAGCACATAATAAACAGCATAATGACCATGAATTGAGCGTTCATCGTTACCAAAAACTCAATGGCAACCAGCCTTCATGTTGATAGTGAAAGATATTCCACCACATCAGGTAACATATTCGTTTTCACCGTTAAAGTTACTTGATTCGGTGTAGACCACCTCATCTAAAATGGCATTCGGAAATTTTGCATTAACGGCTTCAATATAATTTTTGCCGAGCATTTTACCGGATCGACCGATGTATTTTTAGTTAATTCCATCCCCAGTTGTCGATCATTTCGCCAAACTTGCCAAGGTAAAACTAGCATATCGCCAAAGGACACATGTTCAGATCCAAGCACAATTCCTACCGCACTTTTTAGTAACTGCAAGATTGGCTCTGCAATATGGATACCATTACAAACATTAACAACGATAGTATGGCCATTGCCGCCAAAGAGACTTTACTGACTTCGCCTGCTTCCACATTATCGGTTGTTTGCCGCCACTGTTTTTAATAGCATTAAGGCAAGTCCCTGCAAGCACGATGGTAAGCAAAATTAAGCATAAAATAACTAACCAAGTTTTACCCGCTGTAATCCCTCGCGACCACAACACTAAATTCACTCACAAATACATTAAATGGAGGATACCACCTAATGCCAACGCACCACCTGCGAAAAAGCACCGCACTCACTGGTGCAACACGCCATAATCCACGCACTTGATTCATATCACGGTTTATATTTTCAATAGAATATTACCCGATGCACAGAATAATAAGGTTTTCGCAAGACTGTGGTTAATAGTGTGAAGTAAAACCTGCAAATACCCCACTGGGCCACCAAGACCGAAAGCAAAGCTGATCAAGCTTCCATATTGATACTTGAGTCAAGCAAGCGTTTAATATCAAATTGCAATGATGATAAATAACGCGCCACAAGCACTGAAAGTAAACCAAAGATCAACATTAAAGTTTAGGAAATTCTGCGCCAACTGCTTTGAAACCAATGTGTAGTAACGCAACACCACAAGCATTGCGACAGTTTAATAACACCGCTGATAAAATTGCACTCACTGGGCTTGGTGTCACCGTGTGCGTCTCGATAAACCAAGTATGCATTGAAATAGACTGCACCGTGCCGAAACCAATCAATACGAAAGCAAATGCGATATACATCAACATTGGATTTAAAACCAGTGGCTTGTTGATTCACGGCTGACCAGAAAATCGCTTGGCTTGGATCGACAAGCACGCCATTTTGCATTAGCAAAGGTTAAACAGTGTGCCGTATAAACCGGAAAGCGACGCCCACAGAACAGATGATGATGTATTTCCACGCGGCTTAAGGGATGTTTTTGTTTGTAGTACCGACCAAAAATGTGGAGCTTAATGTTGTCGCTTCAATGGCAAACCACATTAAAAATCAAGTTATTGGTGATAACTGACACAATCATCGTAAAGAAGAATAAGTGTAAGAAACCGTGGTAATGAGAATAGGTTTTAAAATCAATATGCCCTTCTTCCAATTCAGTGTTCATATAACCGATGGAATCACACACCAGCAAGTGAACCCACGACAGCAATTAGGCCTAAGAAAATGGCAGAAAGACTATCAACATACACCCAGTTGTAAAAATGCACTGATACTGCCTTTTTCCAACACGCCAGAAATGACTTGTACGGGAAAAAGAACAACATCAAAATTAACCCGGCAATATGGAATGCGGTACAAACTGTCCGATGTTCCGCGTAGTGCAAAAAGCTTTCAAAAGAGATGACTAAAGGTGCGACTAATAACGCAATTATCCATTGTTCATACATAGCGTTACCCTTCAAACTCATAAGTTGTTTGGCATCAACAGTGTTGGAAAGTGCGGTAAAATTTTATTCACCAACACCACCATAATGATGACCGCAAAAATCGCATCGGTGGCAATGCCGATTTTCAACTAATTCTGGCGCATTATTGGCAAGTAAAAGCCAAAGTTAAATGCGCACCGTTTTCCATTAAACAATAACCGAAAACTTGTTTCACAATATTGCGTTGGCTCACAATACACACTAAACCTAAAAGAAGTGGCTAAGGATACTGACAACGCTGGTTTTAAATGTTCAACTAACGTGTAAGTTCACTGAATGACAACAAAGTAACATAAGCAAACGATGATAGATGTGATCGGATCAACCAAGCGACATTCATTCCTGCAGGAGTTTGACTTTCGTCAATTTTTCGTAAAGAAAAGATTAAAATTCCGGCACTAATAATACTTTCGTGATGAATGCACTAATGGACCACATATATAAAGTTCCGTGGAGCTTGCATTTCAAATGCCAAATAAACGAATAACACCACCAATACAAGAGACTGTGTCATAGCACAACGTGATGCGGTTTTTGCCATATAATGACATGCAAAGCGATGTAATGATGAGCAAACTCGCTAATACATTGATCATTAACATAATCCCTCTCCTTAACCCGCAAGGCCTCAACCAATAGGCAGCGATAAAGCTAGAACATCATCAGACATCACCATTAAAAAATCACTAAAACAAATGTCATAGAGAATGGCAATGGTTGTGCATTTTGCACGTCTTCAGATGGTTTACCGATAACACATTGACCAAATTTATAAAGCAACCAAACAAATGTTGCTGTCAGATTCAATCAACGCAATCACCATCAACCGTTACCCATGAATATTCTTGTCCAAGGTCGAAAACCTGCGGCAAATAATGGAAATTTGCTGAAGAAACCATTAAATGGCGGCACACTGCAGCAAGTAGCCAAATGCAGCAATACCAAACCTGCACCAACCACAGGCATGGTCGCATAATCCCTTGTAAGCGTGGCATTGAACGTGTGCCAGTGGCATAACTCAATGAACCCGCTACCAAGAAGAATAAGCTTTTCAAAAGGCGTGGTTAAAGATATAGCAATCGCTGCAACAAAAGCTAATTTGTAGAACCCACTGCTGCAAGAGAAAGCCCGATGAAAATGTAAGAGTTGAGTAATAGCTGAATACGCAAGTGTTGCGTTTTAAATCTGCTTGTGGCAAGTACATTTAAGAAACCATAAATCAATGTAATCATTGCCATCACAATTCCCACTTCACCCACAATGAGAGGAATTTCACCAGCTGACATCACGGAACGAGCAAAACATAGACGCCCACTTTACCATTGATGCCGCGTGCAAAATACGCACTGACTGAGTGTTGGCGCTTCCATCGCATTTGGTAACCAAATTTGATTGGAAGTTGTGCTGATTTACCCATGCGGCAAACATCACACCAAATAACACGATAGTTTCTCGCTTCTGGTGCAGAGATGTTCTAACGCCGTGATAGAGAATGTGCCGGATTGGCTAAATAAATAGGCTGCGGCAAGATATAAAACCTCACGAACCTACGTGAGTACAATCAACGCTTTCATCGCAGCCGCCATTGCTTTTTGACTTTTGATAATAGCTGATTAATGCCCAAGAACATCCCCCTGTGATTTCAAAGAAAAGCAACTGACCCGCTAAAGTTGATGAATACACCATGCCTTCCGCCATTGCACCGATGAAAATCAATAAGAAAGCATAAAAACGAGGCAATCCGTTAGCGGATGTTCGCGGTTTTTATCGGTTAAATAACCACAAGAATATAAGCAAATTAAGAAACCCTAACCCCACAACGGCAAAGGCAATTAACGTACTTACTGCATCTAAGGTCACGCCGAAGATCGTCGGGTATCACCAAATTTAACTAAATCATAGGTGACAGATTGTGCGCCATTTGCATACCACTGCCCCGCCACAGCTAAGTGTGCCAAGAGTAGTGCGGCAAAATTGTGGCAATTTTTGGGAAAGATTGTTTGTTCAACCCCCACACAAACGCACCACAAATGGTAAAATGATTGTAATTAGTGCTAAACGTTCCCATATTTCCTCCTTACAATCCTGTGAAGTAAAACACAAACGCCAACACTGAAATGCCGAAACCGACCACAGTTAAACGTCCTGTTAGCATACAAAAGCGGGTACGTGCCAATGTGTTTTTCAAACACACATGCGGCGATAAATACCACGAGTAATTTCACAAAGAAAGAAACGATACCTAAAATGACCGCACTTACTGTGAACCTTGTGCTGCACCGAATGGGAAAAAGCACGCTTACAAAGATAGAGGCAACCACCATTGATTTTAAACTCAAACCGACTTTCAATAAGGCGAAAAGACGGACCTGAATATTCAGTAAGTGGGCCTTCTTTGAAGTTCTTGTTCTGCTTCAGCCAAGTCAAATGGAATTTTTGCCCATTTCAATAAAAGATCGCAAAAGCAGCGGCAACTAAAGGCAATTACTATGCAACAGGATATTGCCAAGGTTGGCTAGAAAGTGCGGAGCTAATTACTGCAAAATTTGTAGAACCTGCATTAAAGCAATCACAATGAATGCCAACATTAAGATTGGTTCAACAAGTACGCCTACACTGTCACTTCACGGCTTGCACCTAAACTTGAGAAAGTACTGTTGAATCAAAACCCGCAATTGAGAAGAAAAAGTGAATAACGCGAACAACAAATAACGGTGATTAAATCACTGCTCTCCAAACGGTGAGTGATGAGTAAACATGGGTAAACCTCATTGCAACCACCATGACTGTAAAGCTAATTAACACATAAAAGGCATAACACGAGATACCCAACCTCCGCATTATCTGGCCAAATATTTTGACGCGTCATTAATTTAGCAATGTCTCGATAATCTTGTAACAAGCCTGGGCCACGACGAGATTGAATACGGTCCAACATCATCCGTGAAATGCCTGAAAAGAGCGGTGCCAAAGCAAGAAGAATTAACGCTGCACAATGGCTAAAAAGAAGATTCCAGCGGAAGTGGAAATTTCTGAAGGTGACGAAATCATAATTTCCTCCTACATCAACGCAATGGAAAGTAACACGAAACCAAGGGCAATCACGAAGTACACGCAACAAACGCGGAGTCGCCTTGTTGTAGCCATTGAATTTTACGACCTAACCATGGGATCAAATGCGCAATCGGTGACTGTTACTCTTCCCAGAATGGTTCTGTTTTTGGTCGCACCTGAAATTAATGCATTGATACCTTTTGGTACCAGCAGGCGCAGGATCAGCACTTGACGCAAGGGTATAAAGTGGTTTGAAGATAATACGAACGGACGAGTAAAACTACCCGCAGATGCTGCCATATCCATTTCGTAAAGCACAACCACGTTTCCAGGATTGCCTTTCTGCACGATCTCACCATACGATTGCCTTTGGTATAAGCGTGCTACATAAAACGGCAACACAAAGAATGCAATCAACATAATGCTCACCATTGGTGTAGCGCCGTATTCGGTGTATTGTTTGCGACCACAATGCCATTTTCTGCTAAATTAGGCACGTCATTATGAGAAAGGTGCAGTTGCAATATTAGCAACACTGGGGTTTGCAACAGAAGTGCCCACACCCAAAAGTACGCAGAATAATGCCAAGATTGCTACTGCAATCACCATTGATCTGCACTTCGCGTGCATGTGCTGCTTTTTCGCTGCGTGGTGCCCCACCAAAGCTAATACCATACACTCACTGAAACAAAAGTGCGGCAAGCGCACCTGATAAGGCAAGCATAATGATTGCAACAGGGCCTGCAATGCGTAATATCACATCATTGTGTTGACTTTAGGCTGAATAAAGATTGATAAGTAAACCATTCACTCACAAAAACCATTAAATGGTGGTAATGCAGAAATTGCCATGGTACCAATCAAGAAACAGAAAGCGATAAATGGCTTACACTTTGCCAAGCCCGCCCATTAAATCCATATCTTTTGAATGTAAACGGTACATCGCAAGAACCAGCACCCAAGAACAATAAGCCTTGAATACCGCATGGTTAAGTAGTGATATAAACCGCCAAGCAAACCGACAATAGTAAAGTACAGGATTATGGATTGCATACCAATCATACCGACACCTACACCCATCATAATAATGCCGACGATGTTTTCTACGGTGATGATACGCCAAAAGTTTTTGATGTCATGTTCTGCTAAGTGCATAAAGTACACCAAGCACAGAAGAAACTGCATGCCAAAAGCAAGCACAATCACACCAAACCACATATTGTGTGTGCTAGTAGATCAATACCAACTTTGATAATTCCAAAGATACCGATTTTAACCATCACACCAGACATCATAGCAGAAGCATAAGAAGGTGCAGCTGGGTGAGCTTTTTGGTAACCAGCTATGCAATGGAATCATCCCAGCTTTTTGCACCGAAAACCAAGAAATGCCAAAATAAACACCGTAAAGGCTAAAGGCATTGAAAGCTCGGTGTGTCGGAAGGCTTCAATTTACAGCTACCTGCGTAGTAGAAAATAAAGAAAACGGATCATAATCAACACAGAACCAGTGTGAGCAATGAAGAAAATGCAACAAGCCCGCATTGGTTGCGTTGTCATCTTGTTCGGTTAGTACTAAGCGTAAGATGCCAAAGACATCATTTCAAAGAACACTGCTAGTAGAAAAAGGTTATCGCGGTGACTAAGGCAACCATTGAGGCGATAAACAAATTCGAAAGAAGCCCATCGTGCCAGCGCCTTTACAGCAATGTATTCTTTTTCACACGGAAAAGGAATAAAGTGCGGGTGATAATAACCACAAAGAAATGACACACACCATAAACGCAGCTAATCCGTCAATGCGGATTGAAATGGGCGAAGTCGAAAAGGGTTGAAAACACATCAACGACCGTATCGTTGCTGATAAGCACGGGAATGCGCGCAAAGCAATGCCCAACAAGCCACCGCAAGTACACGGTCACGCTGGATATATTGATTGAAAGTTGTTCATCGCACAGCGAAGAAATAAAACGCACCAACGACATAAATCAACAAGGACGTGATGAGTAAAGCTGATTGAAGAACTCATACATTTCACTCCATTGATTAACGAGTAAACAAACAATAAACTTTTATCTTGGCACGACAGGAGAACCCACCATTGCTATTTTCGCGTTTTTATGATTTGCTTGTTCGATACTCTCATCACTAATTAAGAATAAAGTTTTTGTTGGGCGTTTTGAATACAAGCAGGACCATCTTCACGGAAATAGCAAAAGGTCGCATTTCCACTGCGATAGCTTTTACACCTGGTTCTGGGCGCGAAGCATTATTGATGAACATCAGTATTATTCGCGTGGTGCGAATATCACGTTTACCACCCATCAGTGAAAGAGAAACTGTCGTAGTGGTTTGCGCGTCTAATGGCGCGCTACCGTGTTGAGTAATCGCCTGAATGGACAGCTAATGGCGCAAAGCTTACAGCCAATACACAAACCTTCGTTTTAATTGAATAGTACTCACTTTTCGTGCTTAATTGCATGCACAGGGCATACCGCAGCACAAGGTGAATCATCACAATGACGATATAAGATCGGCACAGTAATATCGTCGTTACGCATTACTTGTAACCGCGGAAAGGATTGTAACCAAAAGCTTTTAGGTACTTCGCGAGCAAGCAGCATACAGCTATATCGTCAATGCAATCTTTTCGGATCACCTATAACAAAAACGGTTTCATATTTTTCCCCAAAGTATGTATAGTAGAGCAGAAAGTAGGTGGAAGGCATTACACCAATACATCACAATAACCACTGGAAATAAGGATACTCCTTCAGAGTTACCCCTGACTAAGTAAAACGATTGTTTTATTGACTGAGATCATAAAATGTTTTTATCTGAAGGAAAATTTGGTATTGAGATTGACTCTGAAATTTCAATTTATTAAGATTGTAAGTAATTGAAACTATTAAACCAATTATTGAAAAACAATTACTATGCAATGTTAAACATCTGTTGGTATTTTTCATTTGCTTTACAAAAGTGCAGTAGATTTCTGCTAAAGTTTTGGAGATCTATAAAAGTGATTTTCATTATAAAAACTCTCTTTTCTAAATGGAAATAAACAGAATAGGAGAGCCGCAACGTGCGGCCAATTTTAGAATTCTTTTGAAATCAAACTTTCTGACACTGTAAAACTCAAGTGTGAATCGATATCAATGGAACGATAAGTTGACATTAAATAAAAACACATGGCGCAATAAAAAGCGCTTTTCTTCAAAGAACTCTGATGTCATTAATAAATTGCACCATTTTGCACGATACGATTTCGGTAATTTTTGGCGAGGCTTCAAAATCCGTTAATTCGTGAATAGGCTGAACTTCGGTGCCTTCTAAAGTGAAGGATTTATAAGATGATGCTCACATTCGCAAGCGGAAACCACTAGATTTATATTTGCCACCGATGAAAACATTTCCATCGCATTACGAATATTCAGCATTACGCAATGGGCTGGTTGGTTGCAAAGTGAGGCGGTGCCTGTGAAATATTGAGTGTTTAAGCAATGCAAAATCGCATCAATGAGTGCGTATCACTTTGCGCCAAACTTTCAGGGCGTGCCACTGGTTTTGCGCCATATTTTTGTGGCTTCTTTTTAAAATATTTTCACCATCTGATGTCACCCACAATTTGATCAAACATACCCGATTCTTTGGTGCTGCCAAAATCGCACTGCCCCACCAAAGAAACGCCACCCACAAGCTGTAAATTTTTGTCTTTAATTCCTTTTAGAACCCGCTCGCAGGAATACATTAATTTTATCATTATTTTCACCCTCTGTGATAAAAAGTGCTGACTATTCTAGAATCTTTCCCTTGTTTCTTTTAGCAAAAACTAATCTTAATATGGCACCACATTTTGTTTAGAGGAAATAAAATACCAAACTTACCGTGAACAAGTTCTTGAACTCTTTCATCAACGCAAATCAACACGTTATTACGACCCAACACTCAGTGATGAAGATTTTGAATGTATTTTAGAGTGCGGTCGATTATCGCCGAGTTCTGTGGGCTCTGAGCCTGGGAGCTAGTGATTCAAAATAAAACCCTACGCGATGAAACCTTTAGCTGGGGAATGATGAATCAGCTGATAATTGCAGTCACCTTGGTGATTTTTAGAAGAAAAATGCCCGTCATGACGTCCATTTTTGTGGATGTGATAGCGCGTAAAGGCTTGGAACGCAGAGCAACAACAAGCCGCCCTCGCAAAATACAAAGCCTTTGCAAGAAGAAGATATGAAAATTGCTCGAAAGCAGACCGCACTTTTATTTGATTGGTGCAGTAAAACAAACTATATCGCCCTTGCCAGCCGTATGCTTCCACTGGCGCTGCCGCCCTCTGGCATCGACTCTTGCCCAATCGAAGGTTTTTCATGCGATATAAATGAACAATGCCTCGCCGAAGAAGCGAGTTATTCGACATACAAAGAATATGCCGTTTGCTTTGTCGCCGCAACCTTTCGGCTGCCGCTCACGCGATATTGCGATCCCGCGAGGGTGGATGAAGTGGTGAGATGGGTGTATTAAATAAATCCCATTAAAAAGGGCTGCAAACTGCAGCCTATCTCGATTATTTCACTTCTTTAAATAAAATCTCACTTGGGATTACGGAACCTTGCAAGTCAAAAGCCCTGTAGAGACTTTTTCGGCTATGTTGTGTGGAACGCTTTGTGAAATTTTCATTTTCCAGGCACTCGCACAACGGTTGGCTGCCTCGCATCTAAATCTTCACGAGATACATGATATATGCAGAGGAAGTTGAGCTAATACTTTCACATTGTAGTATTTTTCCGCCAGGCCTCTCTGCACTCGCCTGTGCCGAAATCGCTTCGTGGTGACCGCACTCGCTACAAATGTGCATCGACATATTTTCCACAATACCCAAATAATGGTACGGATACCTCTCAAACATTGAAATACCTTCACCGCATCAAGCAAGCAATATCTTGTGCGAGTTTGTCACTACTACTGACAGTCACAGGGATTTGTTGACGATAAGGTGTTGAATATCGCCAGTGTCCGGAGGCATATCGATAACAAGATAATCTAAACCATCCCATAGGGTTTCACTTTAATAATTGACTTTAATGCGCTACTCGCCATTGGGCCGCGCCAAATTGTTGCACTGTCTTCATTCATTAAAAAGCCAATGGAATTTGCGAGAAAAAACCATGTGCTTTTAATGGGGTGATGTTGATTATCTGGCGAAGCCGGGCGTTGATCCGCTGCGCCTAACATATGTGAATAGAAGGCCATAAATGTCCGCATCTAAAATGCCAACACGTGCGCCTTGTGCTTGTAATGCTAAAGCGAGGTTAACAGAAACCGATGATTTCCTACGCCGCTTTCGTAGAACTCACCGCAATAATATTTTTCTACACCTTTTGGCAGGTTGATTATTTGCATCGCTTATGTAGCAACTCGATAGAGATTGCCCATTTAATTGCTTTACAATCTGTTGCTTTCAACTAACGCATCTGAAACCGCTTGTTTTAACTGTTCGCACCAGAATTCACGCAAAGGTCAATTCAATGCGTAAAGTGATCGCCCTTTTCCACTCAAAGTATTAAGCGCAATCAGATCCTTTTGCAGTGGATACTTGAATTGTTGAATAATCTGCTGAACTTGATTTTGCTGCTCGGCAGTCAAATTATCAGAAAAGTAGGTTGCCATACAACTTCCCTGTTTAGTAGAGTAAATTGTCGGGCATATTTAATCACGGAAAGTGCGGTATGTTAAAGTCAAACTAAACGAAAAGCCCTGTATCGGGTAAAGATGTCCATATTTTTATATGCTAGAATAATAAATGACAACTCAACCCCGTAAAATTTTTAGTCACTTGCGCCTTGGGCTTATGCCAATGCAACATTCATTGAGATCATATGTTAGGAACATATCCAAGCGGATATTTGGGTGCGTTTTCAACGTATGCGAGGCAATAAAACTCATTTTGTCTGTGCGGACGATGCACGGCACGCCGATTATGTTGAATGCTGATAAACTTGCATTACATCTGAAGAATTAATTGCAAAGCAAAAGCCGATCACGTGCGTGATTTTTGCAGGTTTCACTATTGGTTTTGATAACTACCATTCCACTCACAGCGAAGAGAAACAAACAACTCACTGCAGAAATTTACAATAAACTCGAAAGCCAATGGCTTTATTAAGAGTAAAGTATTTCTCAGTTATTCGACCCTGATATGTTTCTTGCCTGATCGTTTTGTGAAAGGCACTGCGCGAAATGCAAAGCAGAAGATCAATATGGCGATAACTGCGAAGTGTGTGTGCTTCACTTATAGCCCAATGGACTTACTAATCTCGTTCAGCTGTTTCTGGCGCAACACCTGTTTGTAAAAGAATCTGAACACTTTTTCTTTGACTTACCAGCATTTGAAGGCATGTTAAAAGAATGGACACGTTCTGCTCACTTCAATCTGAAATTGCCAACAAAATGCAAGAATGGTTTGAAAGCGTTTTACAACAATGGGATATTTGACGCGATGCGCTCTTATTTTCGGTTTTGAAATTCCGGATGCACAAAAGATAAATTCTTCTATGTTTGTTAGATGCGCTAATCGGCTATATGGCTTCATTCAAAAATCTATGCAATCGTGAAGGCATTGATTTTCACGAATTTTTAAGTGAAGGCAGCGATGCGGAGCTTTTATCATTTCATCGGTAAAAGAACATCGTTTATTTCCACAGTCTATTCTGGCCAGCAATGCTTTGAAGGCAGCGGCTATCGTAAACCGACGAATGTGTCTCACTCACGGCTATGTCAGGTGGATGGGGCAAAGATGCCAAAATCTCGCGGCACATTCATTCAAGCCAGCACTTATTTGAATCATATCGATCCTGAATGTTTGCGTTATTACTATGCGGCAAAATTAAATGATCGCATTGAAGATTTAGACTTTAATCTTGAAGATTTCGTACAACGTGTAAATACAGATATTGTAAACAAATTAGTGAATCTGGCTCACGCAATGCAGGCTTTATTGCGAAAACGCTTGTGAAGGCAAACTTGCAAATAAACTGCGAAGACTGAAGCATTATTTGCAGAATTTACCGCCCAAGCCGAGCAAATCGCCGCTTATTTCGAAAGCCGTGAATACAATAAAGCCATTCGTGAAATTATGGCATTAACAGATAAAGCTAATAAATACATTGATGAAAAAGCCCCTTTGGTCATTGCAAAAGAAGAAGGCAAAGAGGCAGAATTACACTAGTTTGTTCAATGGGTATCGAGCTTTTCCGCATGTTGATGTCTTACTTAAAACCTGTTCTTCCAAAACTGGCTGAGCGTGCAGAAGCCTTCTACAAGCTGAATTACGTTGGGATAATATTCATCAACCATTGCTTGGCCATACTCTTGCACTGTTCAAAGCCTCTATTCTCGTTTTAGAGAAAACAAATTGATGCCGTTGTGGAAGAAACCAAAGCCTTATTTGCAGCAGCCAACAAAGCAGCAGAGAAAACTGAAGCAAAACCAACCGCACTTTCTGCCGTTGAACCTATTGCTGAAACCATAACCATTGATGATTTCGCTAAACTTGATATGCGTGTAGCAAAAGTGATTGAAATGCGAAGCTGTGCCAGAATCCAATAAACTTTTACGTTTTGAATTAGATCTCATGATCATACTCGTCAGGTCTTCTCGCATTAAAGCAGCTTACAATAAGCCGAAGAATTAGAAGGTCGTTTTTGCGATTATGGTGGCAAACCTTGCACCACGTAAAATGAAATTCGGCGTATCAGAAGGAATGATTCTATCCGCAGGCACGGGCGGTAGTGATTTATTTCGTTATCTGCCGATAGCGGTGTCACTGCGGGCATGCAAATAAAAATAATCAATTCACTCTAAATGAGGGCAACATTACGTTGCCCTTTTATTTTCTTGTTGAAAATAGAGTAACTTATAACCTACTATAATACTCAACTATTTATCTATTTGGAGAATATTATGAAAAACGAATTAATTTGCTATAAACAAAATGCCAGTGTGGACAAAAAGAAAAATTGCCACAAAATGTTTCAAGAAAAGCACGCAACACAAAAGTTGGCACTTGGGGAAATTAACTCGTATTAAAAGGCAAACTCAAAATTTTATGAACTAACTGGAAATAAGGGCGATGTTGATTAGCGAGCATATTTTTACCCCCAGAAAGTGACATTCCTTTTGTTGAACCTCAAGCATGGCATCGTGTTGAAGCACTTTCTGATGATTTAGAATGTACGCTAGGTTTCTGTTGCAAAAAGAAGATTATTCTCTGTAAAAATACAACATGACTGCCACTCACGGCGATGTGGTGATGCTGCAAAAATTGTCTCAGCCTTGTAAAGTATTAGATTTAGGTTGCACAAGGGCGTAATTCACTTTATTTAAGTTATTAGGGCTATGATGACCTCTGGGATCACAATGAAAACAGCATTGCCTTTTAAATGAAACCAAAGAGAAAGAAAACCTTAATATTTCTACCGCACTTTACGATATTAACTCTGCCAACATTCAAGAAAAACTACTGATTTTATTGTTTCAACAGTGGTGTTTATGTTCTTAAATCGTGAACGTGTGCCGTCAATCATTAAAAATATGCAAGAACATACCAATGTTGGCGGGTATAACTTAATCGCTGCTGCCATGTCCACTGATGATGTGCTCTTGCCCGCTTCCGTTCTCCTTTCACCTTTCTGCGAAAAACGAATTGAAAGAATATTACAAAGATTGGGAATTTCTTTAGAATATAACGAAAAATATGGGCGAATTACATAAAAACCGATGAAAACGGCAATCGCATTAAAATGAAAATTTGCCACAATGTTAGCGAGATAATCTGCTAATTTGAAAAATTACCGCACTTTGCCTCTGATAGATAACTTAGAAAATATCTGCTTTTGCGAAGTGCGGTAAATTCTTCGCGTTTTCGCTTGTAAAAACGGATTAATTTCTCGCTCAAGTTTTTAAGGTGGTCGGCAACTAGGTTTATTTTCAGCCTCGTTGTGTTTCAACAAAAATACGTTGTTTTTCTACCCCACTCTCCACCAGCACCGTTTCTGCAAACGCTAAATTTCCTGAGGTGTATGCTCATGAGCCGGGCAAACAATCGTCTCGTCAGGCAATGTATTCAAACGCTGCAGACCTTAAACATCTGTGCGTAATTACCCGTGAAAACACGCCCGCAACCAGCTGAAAACAACGCATCGCCACAAAACAAATGGTTATCTACTAAAACTAACGTGCTGTTTAGTGTGTCCCCGTCGGAATGACATCAATTTGATAATCTGCAGTGCGATCTTCCCTTCGTTCATGGCTCTGAGTAGCGCCTTTTTCTCACATTCTTGCGGCCCATAAATCGGCACTGTGGGATAACGTTTTTTAAATGCCGACACACCTGTGTATGATCATCATGTTCGTGAGTAAGCAACACTGCTTTCAACCGTTGCGTTTTTGTCTTATCTAGCCACGCAAACAACTTGTCCGTTTCAGGCAAACTCGACAATAATAAGAGGTGATTTTCCTCGTTGATAAAGCCAAATGTAGTTATCATTCAGCTCAGGCCAAAAGCAAATAACATAATCGTCCTTTTTCATTTGTGTTGGAAAAATAAATTGATTCCGCTTTGAAAACATTAGATGCGATCCACATTCCACCAAATCAACGCGCCCATTTTTCTGTCGCGTAGAAATGGGTTCGTTGTTAGCTTGTTTACGATCGTAAAAGGCTTTTCAAACCTTGTTTTTCTTTTCGGAAAGTTCTCCTAAAGAAAAATTCCACCGAGGCTAATAAACCTCGTAGCTTTTCACCTTGAAAACAACCCGATTCGGTTTCAATAAAAATTCAAATTTGCCTGAGATGCCTTTTGATACAACTGATTGAGTAAATACATAAGTGGGGAAACCAATATCTTCACGGCACAATTGCCTCAAATACGCCCTCATCTAAGAAATGGCGTTGAGTGACAGAAGTCAAAAACACACGTCGCTTTTCGCACAAAGTTTTCTCGATCATATCGTCCAAATCATCCACCAACGTGGAACGAGATGCCAACACCACATCAGCGGCACATCATCCCAATTATCCGCCCAAGATTTATGAAATGTCGGAGATGATGCAAACCAAATTTTTGCTTGAACTGCGCCAAGCAATCCAACATTCCATTGCTATAATCCAAGGCATATACCGTTGAACCTTGTTGTGCGAGTGGCACAGCAAAAGTACTGGGCCACAACCAATATCCAAACTACAGTTTCCATCGGTTTGCACATTCATAGCTTTGCAATAATTGCTGATTATATACTGAGGCTTGCCGACCAAATTTTTGTGCCATTTTCACGGCTTTTTATCCCATTTTGTCGGAGGTAAGTTGTACGATTACAAGCGATTAAGTGTTGTTGATAAAGTTTAGCAAAAATTTCGATGTCGTAAATAGTCATAGTGATTTTTCAATGTGGTTATTCAAATGTTACGTAAAAGTTCGGGAAGTGCGGTAAATTCTTCAAGTGATTTTTGCTTGTAAAAACGGATTAATTTCTGCTCAAGTTTTAAGGTTCGTCGGCAAACTAGGTTTAGTTTCAGCCGTTGTGTTTCAAACAAAATACGTTGTTTTTCTTAGCACACTTTTTCCACCAGCATAGTTTCCGCAAATGCTAAATTCCCCAAGGTGTAGTTCATGAGCAGGGCAAACAATCGTCTCATCAGGCAATGTGTTCAAACGCTGTAAACCCCTCATCTGCGCATAATTACTCTGTGAAAACACACCCGCAACCAGCAGAAAAATAACGTTTTTAATGCCGACACACCTTGTATATGATCCCTCATGTTCGTGAGTAAGCAACACCGCTTCAACCGTTGCATTTTGCTTATCTAACCATGCAAACAGCTTGTCCGTTTTCAGGCAAATCGACAATAATAGAGGCAGATTTTTTCTCGTTGAGAAAGCCAAATATACTTATCATTCAGCGCAGGCAAAGCAAATAACATAATCGTCCTTTTCTATTTATGATGGAGGAATAAAATGATTGTAAACTATAAGGATAAACTGTGGAGCTAACAACGAATTTAATTTATATCTTCCATCAGATTATTCTGAGTGAAAAATCACGAAAAATCTCACCGCTCTTACACATCTAACGACAACTTAGTCCAAATTGAACTCACTAAAAATACAATTAATTCAAAAGAAAACAATGAGGCATTTTTAATAAACAAAGCTTTAACTTTCCAAAACAATGTAAGCATTTAAAATAGCAATGTTTCAATATTAGCGACAAATGTCGCTTTTTAATTAATATAACTCAATATTACCAATGATAGCCATCCTGCGGCAACACCTGTTTGACCTCCGCTGTTAGCCGTACCTGCCAAGCGAATTATCACCTTAGAATTATCGGAAATACGTGACACCCCAGAGCTACACCATTTTCTCCTTGATAACTACTTGCTGCGAACTGAAACCATTGATTTACCTGGAATTCGATGCTTGTGGTAATTAGATGTTGCTAATGCACTTGCCATACCTGCATAAGCATGTTTTTCTAGTTTACTAACTCTACCGTCAAGACGATTCACCCGTCCTGTAAGATCTTTCATCCGTCCAGTAAGATCTTTTTATCTGTCCAGTAAAATTGTCACCCCTTTCGCCACAGCATGACAACTGACTACCATTAACCGCTTTTTACTGGTCTTGGAAACGTCACCATCTGCCACATTATCAACTACTATGCCTTTATCTCCTGACTGTTTTATCTGGATCAAGACTAACGCGATATTTTTCCCCTTATCAAGGTTCTACCGATGTGTTTGTCGTACCATCCGCTTTTGAGGCGATACCACTCTACCATCATCTTTTTGACAATTTTTATTACCATTTTGCATCTGTGCTATAAATTTGGGTCAGAGGTAACCACATCGTTCTCACGAAAGTTGCTGTTACTTTTACCACTCATCTGCATCAGTGCTTTCCAAAGTAGCAGCCTGAACCTTTGTCATCCATCAGCAAAACGAACCTTATCTTTATCATTCACTTTTTCCAATGTGGTGGTTGATAAAGCTTTTGTTCTATCAGCAAAGGCTTTATCAGCTTCAGCTTTATCTGCTAAACTCTAGTTCAAAGCCCGATGCTGCAACAGCATCCGCTACTTGGTTACCTGCAACATAAGCGTCACCTTTGTTAGTGAGTATGACTTCCTGACCACCTGTAGATACAATCTCTTGCCGTACTTTCTGTTTTATATTTCGGTTCAACTGTACTACCTCTTTATTTACTTTCGGCTGTCCCGTCGTCCGATCAATATCATCCTTTCACATATCAATATTTACCATCACTTTACTAATTTTTGCCATCTGGCAGTAAACTCATTTGATTTCACAACTCACCTTTTGCTAATGTAAAAAGTGATTTCACGTGTACCATTATCCAGCGTTTTACCTGATACACTGATACCATTACCACTCTTTGAATTTCACTTCATTCGCATTTTGTACTGAGCACTATACGCTTTTAGTAGAACTCCATGTGGTTTTATCCGCTGAAAGCACCCAACCCAAAACCCTCGCAAATCACCCACGGTAGCAGCTGTATTATTATCAACACTTGACTGATTTGCTGTCGCACCATTTGGCATTTCCAAGTTAATCAAATCATTTTTAGCGTCATTACTGTTGGCATTACCACTATTAGCGTAAGTTTGTAAACCGCTTGTTACATTTGTAATCGCCTTATTACCTGCTCGGATACCATCTTTGCTGACAACAATTTTATCCGTTTCACTAACACTACCGCCATTTGCTGGAGCAGCAGGGGTAATAGTCAAGCCATCTTTGTCGATTTTAGTGGTTGCGCCATTAGTATTAGCACCATCATTAAATTCTACACTAGTCAGATTTTTCAATTCAGAATTAAGTGAGTAGGTTAAGTTTGTACCTTCCTGTTTAATTTTTAGATTATCACCAGCCTTAAAGGTCACAGTCTCACCAGATTGAACTAGTGTAGGCGTAGAAGTTTCGGCTTCACCCGTTCCATCCTTCCCTATACTTGCTTTCCAACCCAGTTTATTATGATTCAACTAAATTAGATGCCTCAACCAGACCTTTTAGTCATTCCTGAACCATTTTGAATTGAAGCTTACCATCATTAACTTGCAGACGATACTTTTTCGGAGTAAAAAGTAACTGTGCCGCTTTTGCACTCAACATTCAACAGCTCGCTGTCGGTGGATTTGAATTTGAAATTCAAGCCATTACTCAATATTTGAGAAGCTTCGCCACCATCGTCATCATTGTCAATGGAATTACTTGTTGTCAAAGTGATATTTTTCAATTCTATTTAATTGTTTGAGGTTCACCGCATCATTATCACTCGTTCCATCTGCCACATTAGTGATTTTCGCTGAGGTATTTCCATCTGTGCCTTTGCCAATTTTTAAATCGCTATCAGCTGTTGGTGTAAAGGTGAATTGATCACTCATTAGTTATCTTCATTGCTATGGAAATCCCTCAAACGTCGGTTTTTCCACCGTAGAAAAATGTAAAGCCGTGTTAGTGCGTGCACGTAAAGTTTCTACCCGCCGTCAAGGTCAACTCACTCCAGCTTTGATTTCACCATTACTAGTTGCGTCATTTGTTTTCATCAGCTTCCGAAACACTTTCTTGGCTATTAGCAAGAGCATACCATCTCTGCAGAATTTACAGCTTACAACAGTACTGATGTTTGTCTAATCTATATCATTACCATTCACAGATTTAATCTTTCCTTTGAGCTCACCATTTGCAGGTGCTGGTACTCTTCTACGTCTCCCTCGTGTCTGCAACAATGCTTTTTGCTCGTTGAATCAATTTCTCAATCCATTACCAACTGAAACTATCAGTTGAACATTGGTGCTACTTACATCGCTGGTAACGATTGCTGTGGTACCTTCCACTAGCAAAATTAACCACGTCGTAAGGTCGCACAAAATTCATAGCGGTTCCATTATTCTTAATATTCGCCTACCATTCAATACATCCCCCAATGTGGCGGCATATTGTTTTACTCTATCAGAATAATTATATGCGTATTCTTTCTCGTTATTTGATTATTTTGGCTTGTTTTACTAAATGTTGCAGGCAGATAAGACCTTACATTAACAATGCATTCGCTGTTTCAGTATCTAAACCACTTATATTTACTTTAACAGGAGCCCCCCATTAGAGGTAGATGGAGTAATGGTAAGACCTCGCTTTGAAGACAAAGGGTGACAGTTGGTTTGTCCCTGACCAACAAATGTTGCGCTAACAAGATTTGTTAATGTTGATTAAGTGAGTAAGAAAACTTTGTCTGTACGAACTATCCCTATCATTGAGGATGGTACGCACCGAAATATCTTCCTGTGCTAACATTAAATTATTACCCACTTGAAATTTCACATTGTCTTGTAGGGCGAATATTGCCACTAAATCCTAAGGTATTGCTACTGGTATGACTTTTATCCACATCAGAAGCTATTGGCGCAACCTGTTTTGCCATTAACACACCGCTTGAATTATCAGCAAGCGCCTCTGCTTTCCAAACCACAGCCACTTCCTTTGCCACCGAAAAGAGTTGGTGAACCATTTACTCCATCAGTGGAGTTCACTGTTAGCTCACCAGCTGCCACATAACTGACGCTTCATTGTTGAATTACCGAAGGAGACTGACTCCTCTTTTCAACTAGAGTTCCGCCCTGCCAGTTGAAAGCAAAATTTCTCACCAGCCAAGACGTTTCCTGTCATGACTATTTCCCAGAGAATTAAATGTCAAATTAGGACTAGAAACTATTCTCTGAGATTGTAGCTTGGGATCTTATGACCAGTAGCAACCGAATTTTCATAATAAGTAGCAGCAAAACGACCAATAGCAACGTGTTATCAGCCGATGCACTAGAATTACTACTGACTGTGCACTATAATCCGTTACTGCTACTGTAGTATCTCACTGCTACACTACCATCTTGTTGGCATGAGCATAATTACAAAGCAGATGAATACGCTTCCATAAGCTCGTATCTGATCCAATTACAGTTCCTGAACAAGCTTTCACATCAGCATAAGCACCGCAGTCGCCCATCCTTTTAGATCTGACACTTGTAGCAGCGACCTCACTATTCACTTTGAAGCGCTATCCCCATAACAACTGAGTATCTACCTGCTTTATTTTGTGCACCAAACCCCTAATGAGCACAGAACCTCTGTAGGGCATCGCCAGCGATCGCACTCGCATCATTACCAGTTGCATTTCCCGAAATCGCCACAGAATTACTGTAGGATTCCCTGTATTACCACTAATAGCCAATGATTTATAACCACCTGCCGAGCCTTTTAATAGCTAAAGAGTCCTTCCACTAGCATCACCTTTAATAGCTAAAGAGTTACTTCCAGTAGCATCACCTTTAATTGCCAAGGCATTACGACTTGCTTGACCTTCAATTGAATATCCACCACCATACGAACTACCTTCTTTACAAACATCTCCTTCTTGGGCAATCCCCCTGAGAACAGCTCAAAAGCAAAGATCGCCATAAACATCTTCATGAAGCCTTTTAGACGAAACGGAAGTGGATTTACCATGTGAACGGGTAGCTCGATACGACAAACCCAAGACTGAGTCGCAATATTCCAAATTATTTTAAAAATTTTATTCATACTTACTTTCCTTCAAATTAAATTTTGGATTGTTTATTATACATTATCTATAATATCTGAAAGTTTATTTTGAACTAGAACAAAAATCTCATCTCATAATCTTTAATTTTAAGGTGTAAGGGAGTGTTAGAGCATAAATTAACTTGCCCTCTTATTAAAACTCCTCATTATTCACCGCATCTTATTTAGGAACAAAAATGACAGAACAAACGTTTATCCCCTCGCAAAGATGCTGCATTGAAGATAGTATTGCAAAATTTCAGCAAAAATTAACCGCACTTGGTTTTAATATTGAAGAGGCATCTTACTAAATCCAGTGCCAAATGTGTGGTCTGTGCATATTCGCGATAAAGACCGCCCACAGTGTTTTTCGAATGGTAGTGAGCAAGCAAAAAGCGAGCATTAGCCTCCGCCCCATGGCGAATACTTTGAGCGTCTTTCCACCAACTATGCTGATTTCTATTTAGGGCAAGAAATTGCAACGGCTATTTTGTGCATTATCCCAATGAAAAGATGGTTCCCGATTGAAGATGATGCTTTTACTGCTCAATGGCATTTTTAGATGATTATTTATTGGATTATTTTGATCCCTAATGCCGAGCTTACGCCTGAATTATTAGTCGACGACAGTCTGGCACATGATCGTGATCGCTGATGCCTTTATGTCTGTCAATCAGACGAACAAAACCGTTTACATTCCACAAAAGTATTGCGGCAACCTTTATGTCTCAAATGGGATGTCTGCGGGCAATACGAAAATTTGAAGCACGTGCGGCTTGCATGAAGTATTTGAGCGTTATGAAAAATAAAATTATCGCCGAAGCGATCAGTCTGCCAGAAATTCCAAAAATCGGTGATGGATCGCTATCCATCTATTCAGGCTTCCATTGCAAAATTAGAGGAAGAAAAGCTTCAATTTATGCTTTTTGATGCTCACTTGGTGGAAAATACCTCGTTATTTTGCGTCGTATTATTAAATCCGAATAACGGCACGTGCTTTGCCTCTTTTGTACACCAAATTTCCCGAAGTGGCATTAGAACGTACGGTGACTGAACTTTACAGGCCGCAGTTTGAAAGATTTAGATGTGTTCTCACCGCCCTCTTTCAATGGTGATGTGGCTGAACACGCTAATTTAGAAACCCACTTTATTGATTCGAGCGGTTTAATTTCTTGATTTATTTACGCCGGATTATGAATTTGCTGATTGGGATTTCAGTGGGTACAACGCAAGAAGAATACAACAATTTAATGGCAATCTTTCCGTGCGGATGAAAAAGAAGTTTTACGTAATGGATTACAACCATTTGGGTGTCTGGCGCGTCGTATTATTGTGCCAGGGCATGTCTGATATTTATCCTGCAGACGATTTAATTTACGCTAATAACAATATGGGATGGATTACGCGAAATTTTACCGATTTACCAAACTGGCATCACGATGCGGAAACCTATCAAGAATTATTAGATGAATTAGACGGACAAGATATTGACGATGCAACTCGCGTGCGTGAATTTATCGGTATCGTTGCCCCTAAAAATAGCGGCTGGACAACCTTACGCGTCGGTGAATTAAAATCAATGCTTAACCTTGCATTAGGCGAATTAGAACAAGCATTAGATTGGGCAAACTGACGCTGAATATGAACAGCTCCGTATTCACCATGAGAACGTGTGGAATTATTACTGCGCATTAATTTCCATCATTGAATTACATTTAGATGAAAAATCGCAACCAGCACAATATCGTGCAGTGTTTGAGAAAATGTATGGTAAAGATGCGGTTAAACAAGCTTGGGCTGCTGTTTCTGAAGGGGGTAATCCGTTCTACAATCTTCCTGCAAGTGAGGAAAAATTTGGAAAACTTTTAAGGAACATCAGGCGTTGCTGCTTAAGTGAGAAGTTGCAGAAAGCAAAGCGTGAAAATTGGAAATACTAGGGTCAGGTTCGCCTGACGACGACCTACTTTCTTTACTCATGTGAAAAGTAGGCAAAGAAGACACGCGCCAATTAATCGCTAATCTGCTTTTATTTCAATTTCTTAACGGCAGTTTTCTAAACCTCGCTGCGCTCAAAACAGACAAAAATTGCCTAAAATTGAAAGTCGCGAAAAGGCGATTTATATGGGGATTTTAGTTTATCTAAGCACTATAAAATATTTAAAATTTTACACGCACTTTAAAAATAATCCCTTCTTTTCCGTTTAGGGTCTGAATTTGCAGGAAATTTTTCGTCTGTTTGAGCGCAGCGAGTTTAGAAAAATTCCGTGAAAAACAAATTCAAATGTAACAAAGGAAATAAGGAAAAGTAGGGTTGCCTCTTTTTCTTTTGGCTAGCTATTGCTAAAGAGAAAAGTAGGTCGCCATCGAGGCGAAATCCTGATATCAAAAACCACATATCCACAATTTTATGCTATAATCCGCCACAATTTTTGATCAAAAAGGAATACCAACGACGGATTCAATCCAATCATCTATCACCCCCTGTCAATATCGAAGAAGAACTCAAATCTTCCTACCTTGACTACGCTGCGATGTCGAGTTATCGCTGGGCGTGCATTACCTGACGTTCGAGATGGTTTTTAAAACCCGTTCACCGCCGCGTTGTTCTCCATGGATCGCGGGCACACCGCCAATATACGTAAAATCAGCGCGTGTTGTAGGTGACGTAATCGGTAAATATCACCGCACGGTGACTTAGCTCGTGTACGATACGATCGTTCGTATGGCGACAACCCTTCTCACTTCGCCATATGTTGGTTGATGGGCAAGGTAACTTCGGTTCAATTGATGGTGATGCACCCGCTGCAATGCGTTATACCGAAGTGCGTATGCAAAAATTACGCAAGCATTGCTCTACTGATTTGGATAAAGAAATCGTCAATTTCTCAAACTATGATGGGAATTAATGATTCCAGATGTATTGCCGACTCGTATTCCAGCACTTTTTAGCAAATGGTTCTTCTGGTATTGCTGTAGGGATGGCAACTAACATCTCCTCACAACTTAAATGAAGTATTAAATGGTTGTTTGTTTCATATCGACAACAATGAAATTACTCATTGATGAATTAATGCAAACATATTCCGACCAGACTTCTCAACGGCGGCGTTAATTAATGGTCGTAAAGGGATTGAAGAAGCCTCATCGCACTGGTCGTGGTAAAGTGTATGTTCGAGCTTCGTGCAACGAGCAGAAACCAACGAAAAAGGACGCGAGCAAATTATCGTGTCTGAATTGCCATACCAAGTAAATAATAGAAATTAGTCGAGAAAATCGCCGAATTAATTCGCGAGATCGAAGGCATCATGCTACATTACTGACCTTTCAAACAAAGAAGGATCTCGTATTGAAATTGATATTAAACGTGATGCAGTAGGTGAAGTGGTATTAAACCATCTTTACTCGCTTACCAAATGCAAAGTGACTTTTGGTATCAATATGGTGGCTACGTTGATCACGGTCAGCCACGTTTATTTAATCTTTAAAGAAATTATTGAATCTTCGTTTTATACACCGCCGTGAAGTGGTGACACGTCGTTCTATCTTTTGAACTCTCGCAAAGCGCGTGAACGCACACACATTTTGGAAGGTTTAGCGGTTGCTCGTTCTAATATCGTATGAAATGATTGCGATCATTCGTAACTCTAAAAACCGTGAAGAGGCTGCAGCAGCAATCAGTTCTACGCTCTTGGACGTTGCATAGCGATATTATTAATCTTCTTGATGTTTCTGCTCGTCCTGATGATTTAGAAGAAAATCTAGGTATTCAAGGTGAATCACATTACTTATCGCCAGCGCAAGTAAACGCAATTTTTAGAACTTCGCTTTACATCGTTTAACTGGCATTGCGTTTGAAGAAGTTGTAAAAGAATATGAGGAATGTAGTTAAAATTGCTCGATCTCTCTTCATATTTTTAAGTAGCGCAGAACGTTTAATGGAAGTGATTCGTGAAGAATTGGAAGAAGTAAAAGCACAATTTGGTGATGATCGTTTAACTGAAATTACCGCAGCTCTGGCGATATTGATTTAGAAGATTTAATCGCACAAGAAGACGTGGTTGTGACGCTTTCTCACGAAGGCTGTGTGAAATACCAACCATTGACTGACTATAGAAGCACAACGTCGTGGCGGTAAAGGTAAATCTGCAACGAAGATGAAAGAAGAAGATTTCATCGAAAAATTACTGGTGGCGAATACTCACGATACGATCCTCTGCTTCTGAGCCGTGGACGTTTATATTGGTTGAAAGTATACTCAACTTCCACAAGCAAGCCGTGGTGCACGCGGTCGTCCAATTGTGAATATTCTTCCGTTACAAGAAAACGAACGTATTACTGCGAATCTTGCCGGTTTCTGCTTACGAAGAAGATAAATTCCGTGGTCATCGCAACTGCTGGCGGTGGCTGGTGAAGAAAATCGCCTTAACGAATTCAGCCGTCCACGTTCAAACGGTATCATCGCATTGAATTTACGTGATGAAGACAATTAATCATGGCGTGATATTACCGATGGCAGCAACGAAATTATGTTGTTCTCATACAAGGTCGCGTGGCAGTTTGACCTTTGGTAGAAAATGCTGCGTGCAATGGGGCGTTTAGCAACAGGGTTCCGCGGTATAAGCTCGCTTTAACAAACGATATTTGATGATGAAAGTGCGGTAGAAATTGAAGATATTTCTGATGACAACGCTGAAGCATCACTAGACTTAAATATCGATAAAGTGGTTTCTCTTGTTGTGCAAAAGGTGAAGGTGCAATTTTAACCGCAACACAAAATCGGCGTTGCGAAACGCACACAATTAGGCGACACCCAACTAAATCACGTCAATACGAAGTGTGGATTTCGATTAGCGGAGTGAACGCAATGAGTAAAGTGCAGCTGCCGCAACTCAGTAGAAGAAACAGACCAAATTATGCGTTGATCCATGATGCAGGAACACTTGTTCGCACGCGCGCAAGCGAGGTAAGTATCGTAGGCCGTAATACTCAAGGTGTTCGCTTTAATTCGTACCGCAGATGACTGAAACATGTAGTAAGTTTTAGAGCGTGTTTGTGGATGCGGATGAAGAAGATTCTTTGGAAGCAGCGGACTGAAGAATAAACCTATTATGGGGAATAGATAACCGCACGTAAAACGTGCGGTTTTTACGTAGAATTTTTAAGAGCATGGATATAGCCTAACATTACATGCTCCTCCACTATCTCCACATTTTTATAGCGAGGATTTTTCTGTTCATCTGCTTAAGCTTATTCGCCTCCATACGTATAGCATAGTTTTTATAGTCAGACTTTCGTCTGGCTAAGAAAAACCGATTTCAC
>BNJS01000481.1_pt1 | contig 62413 bp, 74 predicted proteins | sample 8540461 | NCBI WGS metagenome assembly BNJS01 (sample SAMD00202454, study PRJDB9452) | human saliva metagenome | isolation source: human saliva | place: Japan
ACGTGTCACACCGACTGAAGAAAAAATTGATAGTATGCGGATGAAGTAATCTGCTTTATAAAATCAAACTCTCTTGTTTTAGAAACGAGAGAGTTTTTCTATGTCTTCATTAGAGCAATTTCTTTCGTTGATGAATGGGATTTTCTTCTGGTTTTCATTACATTTTTCCGACGACTGTGCTAAACTATAAGGGTAATTACCTATATTAAAGGAGACTTTCAGCATGAAGGCTCTTATGTCATATACGAGTTCTTTTTTAGAATGGTTAGGGCGCTATGTGGGGCTCTTAGTCTTTGGGCTATTATTTGTGACTGCTTTGTTCATTCGCACGACCATGATGACGGGATACTTTGAGTGGGCAGAGATTAGTAGCGTTCCTTGGTATGTTTATGTTTCAGGTGGGGCCATTCTGCTTTTGACCCTTCTCTGGCCCAAGATCTTAAAGGAACTGACAACAAAGCAGATTTTCATCTTTTTTTCCGTTTGCTTTGTGAGTTTTGGCCTACTGTTGATTTTTCTGACCAGTTTTGCTGGTCGAGACGATGCAGGTACTGTCTTTAAGGGGGCGGTTCAGTTTAATGCTGGTGACTTCTCCCTAATAAAACCAGGAGCCTACTTCTTCCGCTATCCGCATCAGTTGGGGTTGCTCAGTTTGAACGCTTGGTTCTCTATCTGATTCCATTACCAGTTATCTCTGTTTTCTATGTATTGAATCTTGGCATGGTCATTGGTATGAACTATGCTACTTGGAAAATCACGGATGAATTGTTTACGAGGCCTTTAGTTAGTCGTTTGGCTGTCATCATGAGCTTTGGTTTCTTGCCCTTAGTCTTTAACATTATGTTTGCCTATGGGCTTATGTATGGCTTGTTCTTTTCTAGTTTTGCCATTCTTTTCTTTCTACGTTACTTAAGACGTGGTAAGGCTAGGAATGCGATTCTTTCGGTGGTCATGCTATCTTTGGCCTACTGGGTAAGGAGCAATAACATCATTCTCATTATTGCGCTATCTGGTATTCTAATACTCTTGACTCTGAGAGAAAAACGGTATCGCTATTTGCTTTTAGTCTTAGCTTTCTTTGCCTTTCCTATGAGTTTGCATAAGGCGACGACCAGTTACTATGAGATTACCACTCATCAAAAAATTCCTGGAACGCCTCAGATTGCTTGGCTGGCTATGGGCTTACAGGACAAACCCGATTCTAAACGCATGCCAGGATGGTATACCGGCTATGTCCGTGACATTTACGCCAAAAAAAAAGGCAATATCGAAAAGATTGAAAAAAGTGCCAATCACCTTTTTGATAAGCGTGTTCAATATCTCCTAGCACATCCCGATGAAGCCAGTTGGTTTTTCAGCACCAAGTTTATCAGTTCTTGGACAGAGGGAAGCTTCCAGTCCATCTGGAATGGCCCAAGTAAAGACAAGTTTCAGCCTTTGTGGAATAGGTTTGCGACTTCCATCTATCACGACGGGACCTTGCATCTCTTTTTCGTAACCTATATGCAAGGCTATCTCCTAGTCCTATATCTTGGTGGTGTGTTCTACTACGCTTTCACTTATAAACGAATGGGAGATGGAGCAACACTAGGCCTCTATGCCTTCCTCTATCTCTTTGGTGGCATCCTCTTTCACCTCATTTCAGAGACTAAGAGTCAGTACACCCTACCTTATATTTACTTACAAATTCCAATGATTGCGGCGGGCTACAACCATATGACACAAATACTTAGCCGCTATCTAAAAATAGTCGAAAGTCATCCTAGGATGGCTTTTTGTCATTGTTTCACAATTACAATCTTGTTATAATAGTTCTATGAAAAATTCGTCGGTTGATCTTTTACGAGGCCCTATTTTGCGGTCTCTTTTAATCTTTGCCCTACCAATTTTGATATCCAATATTTTCCAGCAACTCTACAATACTGCGGATGTCATGATTGTGGGACGCTTTCTAGGTCCAGATGCTTTGGCTGCTGTTGGAGCTTCTTCTGCTATTTTTGACTTGGTTATCGGATTTGCCTTAGGTGTTGGAAATGGTATGGGAGTTGTTATCGCACGTTATTACGGTGCCCAAGACTTTAGGAAACTTCGTCAGTCTGTGGCGGCCACAGTTGTCATCGGTCTGGGCTTAAGCGCCTTGGTTATGATTCTAGGACATTTCGGCCTCTATCCTTTGCTGACTTTTTTAGGAACCCCTAATTCTATTATTGGGCAATCTTACCAGTATATTTCTATGATTGTCTCCTGTGTTGGGGTAACTTTGGGTTATAATCTGTGTGCAGGACTTCTCAGAGCGGTTGGGGATAGTCTTACCGCCCTCTATTTTCTGATTTTTTCAGCACTAGTCAATATCGTTTTAGACCTTTTCTTTATTACACAACTTCATCTTGGTGTTCAATCAGCAGGCTTAGCGACAATTATCTCACAGGGACTTTCAGCTATCCTCTGTCTGTACTATATTAAGAAAAAAGTGACCTTCCTTCTACCAAGCAAGTCAGACTTTGTTCTTGATTCAAGTCTTTATTTGGACCTCTTTGGACAAGGAATGGCCATGGGACTCATGAATTCTATTGTTTCGATTGGGACTGTGACCTTACAATATGCCATTAACGGTTTTGGCCCTCTCATCATTAGCGCTCAAGTGGCTGCAAGACGGATTATGTCCTTTGCTGTTCTCCCTTTGACTTCACTTGCTGCCGGGGTGACTACTTTCACCTCTCAGAACTTCGGTGCCAAACAGTTTAAGCGCATAGTAGCAGGGTTAAACAATCTTGTCTTGTTTCTATAACTTGGTCTGTCATTGCTTGTGTCCTTCTCTATATAGCAAGTCCCTTTTTGGCTGGTTTTATCTCTGGTTCTGATAATGCTGTGATTATTGACAATGCCAGCCGCTACCTCCGAATCAGTTCTCTCTTCTATCCTATTTTGGGGATGCTCTTTAGTTTTAGAAATTGCCTACAAGGTCTAGGTAAGAAACTGACGCCTTTAACCTCTAGTTTCATTGAGCTTTTTGGAAAAATTCTCTTTGTTCTTTTGGTTATTCCTTCTATGGGCTACCTTGGCGTTATCCTATGCGAGCCCTTGATTTGGATTCCCATGACCATTCAGCTCTATTTTGCCTTGAGGAAACATATTCGACGCTTGTTTATCAGTTAGACTACTTTTGAACATAGAAAAAACGACCATCAAGGTCGTTTTTAGTTTAATTTAATCCCCATTCATCAGATATCTGTTTCATTATGGCCTCTTGGGAGACAATCCCAAAGCCTAGCATGTAGGTTGAGTAATCAGCATAAATTACCTTGTTATTTTGAACTGCCTTTAAGCTACTCCAGACAGGGTTATTTTTAAGTTTGTTATCTAGGAGTTCTTGAGAATCTGCTTGAACAATCAGGAGGTCCGGATTAATGTCTTTTAGTTTATCTGGATCGATAACTTGGAACATATCATCTGGATTGAAGGTTTCAGCACGATTGAAATGATAAGTATCATACAGATAACCAAAATGCCCATAAGCGTAATAACGGATGTCATTGTCTGTCACGCGCAGGTACATGAGTTTTTGATTGCCAAACTTAGCTTTGACATTCTCTGCGAAAACAGCCTCCCTAGCATCCACTCTATCCAGGTCCTTCTTCATCTCATCACGTTTGTCGAAGATTTCTGCTACCTTTAATGAGGTTTCGTGATAGTCCCAGTTTTCATCAGTGTTGATCTGGTAGCCAACAGTTGGTGCAATTTCAGACAGCTCCTCGTAGAGGTCTTCCTGCTCGCCTGTCATAAGGATTAAATCTGGTTTTAACTCAGCAATCTTATCCAAATCTGGATTTCCCTGCCAACCAACTGAAACCACTTTTGCATCCTTGTATTGTTTCTTAAAGAGGGTTGAAAATTCTTGACTATCAGCTCGACCAGTTGTCGCACCTACAGGAGTGATATCGAGAGGATCCAAGATTTCACCATAGAGGTTGTCGAGGATAACGATACGTTTAGGAGCTTTTTTCAACTCTGTCGTACCAAAATCATGGACAATCGTTTTCTCCTTAAAAGTCTGACTTGTTTTATTTGACTCTGCATTATGTCCAGACGTCATGTCTGGCAAGTAATACAGTAAAAGACCAGAAATGATGGCCAAAATGGCTAGTAAATAAAGAAGATTTATTTTTTTCATGGCAACTCCTAGATAAAATCGGATTAAATCGTTACTTTAAAGTTATCTTAAAACTTCTTTAATGTCAATCTATGACTAAGATTTTTTGGAAGGAATTGAGTGTTTTTGATTCCTAAGATGTATTAATGGAAAAACAGATTCGTTTTCGTAAGCAATCGCTTATCTTGTCTTCTGTAGCTCTTGCTACTATCTTTGCAGGGACTGCTGTATCAGCCGATGAAACAGCAACAACAACGCCAGCAACTCCTGTTACGACGACTGAGGCAGCAACTCAATCAACAACAGCTCAAACACCTATTGCCAAAGCAACTGAAGAGATTAAAGCTAAGGCCAATACGCCAGTAATCCCAGTAGAAAATGCAAAAGTGGGAGATGTTGTAGGCGTCGATGTTAATGCTACAGAGCCAACAGTAACAGCAAAAGAAAGCACTGATGGAACTGAGGCTATCGCAACAGCATCTGCGACAGCAACCGTTAAAAACAACAACGCTTGCTGACAAGAATACACCTGTTGGTAAGTCAGAGCCTGTCAAATCAAGCGAGACAGCAAACATCAACTGAAGAAACAGATGAATATGTGGCAACAACGACTAAAACTGTCAATAATTCGACTGTTGTCGAAGTTGTTAAAGAGGATGATGTGGTGAATCGCCAAGAAGTCAAAGGAACTACTGACATCGTCTTTATTGTCGATAAATCTGGTTCAATGGATAGCCACATCACTGACGTAGCTAATAACATTGAAAAATTAGTGCGGGATTTGGAATCTAAAAATGTGCAAGCACGTCTTGGTTTGGTTGACTATGAATCAAGCAAAAACACAACTTACCATGATTTCGGAGGTTCTAAATTCACCACGGATACGAACGCTTTTATTGGTAAATTAAAAGCCATTCGTACTACTGGTTCAGACGAGGAAGCAACAACAGCATTATCACATATCGCAACTTCACCTGATTATACTTGGGGAACTGGTAAGAACAATCGTCGCTTCGCCTTATTGGTCACTGACGAAGATATAGACCTTACTCTCAAAACACCAACTAAAGATGCTACATTAAAAGCCCTTCAAAATGCTGGGATTTCTTTGACCGTAGTTGGTAAGAAATATGATGAAAAAGACTTTGACCCATTGGTAAAAGGAACGAATGGTCTTTACCTCGATATCGATAAAGATTTCGCTGATCTTTTGAACAAGCAATTCTCAAACCACGTTATTGAAACTGTTCAAGAAGGACGTGTTTATCGTATTCAAACAGATACTTACGAAGTGATTGCTACGACTCACTTGGTTACTAAAGCAACTAGCCAGCCTGAAACGGCGCAACTAGCAACTCCAACTGTACCAGGAAATGTATACTACGTTGAGGGTACGGTCTACGAGGCACCAACGCCATTGCAACCAACACATAAAGAACTCCCAGAAACAGGTTCTAGCCAATCTGCTGCTCTAGTTTCACTTGGTCTTATCAGTGCGGCCCTCGGCCTAGGCATGGCAGTCAAACCAAAACGTAACTAACTCTTCGTTTGAGTTAAACACTTAATTATTACACCCCGTGATTTACACCCCAAAAGCTTAATTTTGGGGGTTTTTGGATTGGTATGTGACACGTATACCATAAAAACTATACTTTTCATACCATCCATATGGCCAGTTCTATTTATCTTCACTATGATATAATAGTTAGTAACATTGGAGGGAAATTATGTTAGATCAGCTTTCATTTAAAGGACAATGGCGACAGTATCAACAACGTGTTCTTGATAAATCAGAAAGTTTTATGGATGATGGAAAGATTCACTTGGTCGCTGCTCCTGGCTCTGGAAAAACGACCTTAGGAATTGAATTCATACGGCGTTTTGGTAATCCAACTTTAATTCTAGTTCCGACAGTTACTATCCGCCAACAATGGGTGGACCGGATCAAACAAGCTTTTTTAAGTGATGCTAACCAAGCAGAACAACTCATTTCACAAGACTTAAAGAGGCCTAAAATGATTACGGTTGCGACTTATCAGGCATTACATAGTGCCATGAACCAAGTCGTTGGTTATGGTCTTATCGAAGACACAGATGATACAGCTCAACAAGAGCATTTTAATTTTCAAGATTTTGATATCCGAAAAACATTTGAGGATAAAGATTTAGGGACTCTTTGTTTGGATGAGTGCCATCATTTAAGAAATGAATGGTGGAAGAGTTTAGAGATTTTTCGTAAATCCTTTCCTAAAATTAAGATGATTTCCTTGACAGCGACCCCTCCATACGAAGGAGAACCTGCTCTTTGGGAGCGTTACATCAGCATGTGTGGTGAGATTGATGAAGAAATTACAGTGCCTGAACTGGTTAAGGAAGGGACGCTCTGTCCTCACCAGGACTATGTCTACTTCGCCTTTCCAACTATGGAAGAACGAACACAATTAGATCAGTTTGAAAAGCAGAAACTTAACTTTCTAACTAAACTGTCTACAGATATAAACTTCTCAAACACCATTCAGTCTAGTCCGGCACTAAGTAACCAAATTAGCGATGATGAGCTATTGGCTAATCCTAAATATCTTTCTGCTATTCTGATTTTTTTACGGTCTAAAGAATTACCTTTTCCTCAACGTTTTCAAGAACTTCTCGCTGCAAAAGCCTTGCCAACTTTTACGCTTGAGTGGTTTGAAACCTTGCTTAATGGCATTATTTTTCAGGTTCCAAATTGGTTTGGATTTACTGAGGAGGCCTTTAACCAACTGAAAAGTGATCTGAAAGCAAATGGTCTTATCGAAAGAAATCAAGTTAAACTTATCCGGAATAAGAAACAAGATGTCCTGCTCAATCAATCATTGGGAAAACTCAATGCCGTTAGAGATATTTTTAAGGCAGAATACCAGTCTCTAGGAAATAATCTTCGTCAACTTGTTTTGACAGACTTTATACGTAAGGATTTTCAAGTTCATTTAGGTGATAAAAATGCTCAATTTACCCAACTAGGTGTCCTCTCTTACTTTGAATCTATTCGTAGAGAAATGATTGAACAGTCTTGGACGGTGCCTGTGGCTGTATTGACAGGAAGTTTAGTGGTTATTCCAACTTCAGCTAAAGAACATCTAGAGCGACTCATTCCTAATTCTCGTTTATCCTATGATGTTATTGGACAGTTGAGCCAAGAGGACTATCTTAAGGTAAGTATTTCTGGTTCCTATCATGATTTGGTTACAGCCCTTACTCAACTTTCCAAGATGGGTATATCCAAGTGATTATTGGGACAAAGTCTTTATTGGGCGAAGGTTGGGATGCACCTTGTGTTAACTCCCTTATATTAGCCAGTTTTGTTGGAAGCTTTATGCTAAGTAATCAGATGCGAGGCCGCGCTATCCGTGTCTGGCCAGACAATCCTAATAAAACGAGTAATATCTGGCATTTGGTTTCTATTAATTTATCACCTAGGAAATGGCTTGAAACCCAAGATGACAAAGAAAAATACGACGAGACATTAGAACTACAGTTGTATGCACTTAGTCCTGACTTAGATTTGTTAGATAGGCGTATGACACAGTTTCTGGGTCTCCATTATCAAGAGCCCACTATCGAATCTGGCATTGATCGCCTTGACCTCAATCAAATAACTTTTAGCCGAAAGGGTCTAGAAAAACTTAATCAAAAAGCCATTACACTTTCTCAAAAACGTGAGGAACTTAAAGACCGTTGGCAAGAAGCTCTCCCGTTATACGAAGAAATGGAAGTGGTCACCCAAGTTGAGGTCGACAAACAATTTCTACCTTTGGCATACCTTAATGATTGGATGAAGGCCTTACTTATTTCCCAAGCCCTTGCTGTCACTTATTTTATTATTGATCTGGGAAGATATCTGATTGTTGGGAAGCCATTTGCCCAAAGTCTACCGATACTCCTACTTGCACTGCTTATACTGGCTGTCTTTTGGGGAAGATATTTTATCTATAAGAGCCCCTATAAACGTTTGGAAATTTTTGGCAAAGCTATCCACCAAGCGCTTCTTGATTCAGGTCAAATTGAGACTAAAGAATCTGCTCCTAGAGTGGCAAAAGATAGTAAACGGGCGATTTATAACGCCATCTATCTCAAGGGTGCTAGCATGAGGGAGAAAGAAATCTTTGCTCAGGCTATGACTGAATTTTTCGCTCCTATCGAAAATCAACGCTATATTTTAAAATCTTGTCACAAAGTGAAAGACCAAACCGAATTTTTTGCCGTTCCAAGTATGTTTGAAAAGCGTAAGACAGATGCAGAATCTTTCCTCCGACACATACAAAGAAGTGTCGGAAAATATGATCTTATTTATACACGAAGTGTTCAAGGTCGTCCTATTCTACTGGAAGCCCGTATCAAGGCACTTGGAAATAAGCAAGAACGTACTGTTACCCATAAAAAAGTCATGTCAACTTTAGAATAATCAATAGCCCTAACCACTTAAACCGTTTTTATCATGATATAATAAACCAAGGACACTATATTGGAGAATTCTATGACACTCACACACTTTTTTTTTCGACCTTGATGGTACTCTCGTTGATAGTTCTGAGGGAATCCACAATGGTTTTGTTCAAACCTTTGAAAGACTAGGTCTTCCTGTTCCTAGTGATCAGAAAATTCGTACCTTTATGGGACCACCTCTCGAGGTAACCTTTAAAGAAGAGATTAGTGAAGAAGGTGCTGACCAAGCTGTCAAAATCTATCGTGACTATTATGAGACTAAAGGACAATTGGGAGGCTCACCTCTATGATGGTATAAAAGAAGTTCTCGAGTACCTTAGTCAAGATCCTAACAAGAAAATCTTTATCACAACTTCAAAAAATGAACCTATTGCTCTGGAGATGTGCAAACACCTTGGAATTACTGAATATTTTGATGGCATTTATGGATCTACCCCTACTGCCTTTCATAAAGCCGATGTCTTGCAGCGTGCCATTACTGAAAATCAAGCACCTAAAGACCAGTCGGTCATTGTTGGTGATACCAAGTTTGACTTGATTGGTGGGAAAACAGTTGGCATCAAAACAATAGCGGTGACCTGGGGATTTGGGAAAAACGAAACCCTTTTGGCAGAAAATCCTGATTTTATAGCTGATACCACCCAAGAACTTTGTGATATTTTGAAATAATAATTTACATCTAAAAAGAGCACGATTATATAGTCATGCTCTTTTTTCTATTGAATCAAGATTACATCTGAACAATGATATCCAAGCAAAGCTTCAAAGCCTTATCAAAAGCCTCTGAACCCCAATCTCGTTGATCGTAATTATCTATATCTGCAAGGGAATCTGCTGTAAAGAGAAGTAAGCCCCAAATAGCTCCACGAAATTGAGCAACTGCTGCTAGTGTGGCACATTCCATCTCTACAACACTACAGCCCTCTTCAATACGATAGGAAATCTTGTCTGGTGTCTCCCTATAAAAGCCATCTGTCGACCAGGTCATGACCTCTTTATAGGGGATTTTCTTTTGCTTTAAAGTTTTCTCAATGGCTCCAAGAGCTTTTTCATTCATGTCTATATAGCGAGATGGCGCAACATAGTGGTAACTTGCACCTTCATCTCGCAAAGCTCTCGTCGGAATCAAAAAAACATTCTCTGGCATATCTACCAAGACGCCACAAGTTCCAGTTGATATGATATGCTTTACACCATAACCAATTAGCCAATCCATAAATTGTGCAGCTGCAGCTGAGCCAACTGGAGCTTGAGCCAAGCAAATCTTCTTCCCGTTGTAAGTCATGACATAGACAGGATAGGTTTTGGTGGCAGAGACAAATTCGCCAACTTTTTCAGCGCCAACAGAAGTCGCATAGCGATCGACTTCTTCCTCTAAAAAGCCGTAAACACACCTAGGCGGCAAGTCCAAACCTAAATCCTCATGGGTCGGCATAATCACAGCCTGAGGATTGTCATCAAACTCTAAAATTGGGATTTCATGTTTGTGTATCATCTTTTGCCTCCTAAGTTTTAAGAATTATTATATCAAAAAATCAAACGGATTATATGATTTCATAAAATCTATTAGCTTATAATCAAGAAAAAAATAGATGATTAAATCATAACACCTAAAAAAAGACATGAATCTGTTTTTAGTCAGAAATATGTCTTTTTTTGTGTTCTATTCAAGAAAGATTATTTCAATCAGCTTTTTATTGTCTCACGAAAACCTCTGATGTTAAGTACCTATTCACGATACTCTGAAATAACCTCTCCTAGCCACTTTTTAAAAAGGCTCGTGAGTAGGAGGATTCTTAAAAATAACAAGTAAATAGAATTTATAACTTTTTCTTCATCTCCTCATCTTTAATCATCATCATCTAGTACTAGATTCTCATCTTCATAAAAAAACGACCTTACCATCTTTTTACTTTAAAAAGAATAACTGATTGAATGATGATTCTCATCCTTGGTATTAGAATAAAAGAAATTATATTTACCATTCGGAAGATCACTAGCATCTAACTTTTTAGCCGCATCTTTCATATCTTGTGATTTAACTGATGCATTATCATCGATAAAAATATCCATATAAACCAACTCTTTATCAATCAAGGTTTGATATGGAATTTGATAGTAACCTGCAAAGTCCTTCTTACCTTCCTTAAGGTTTTCAGATGCAATAGTATCCAATATTTTCTCCTTTTCATCATGACTGAAGTTAGGTAGAAAACTAAAAAAGTTAATGGGGATACCGAGTTTTTTTGTTTCTTCAATTGTTTTTTTCAATTTTTTCTTCTCAACTTTTTTTGGACAGATCTCTGCTCCAAAAAAGATTCCTTATAGTGTAAAAATTTAATACTACCATAAGAATCAGGTGAGCTATCTTCATGAATAGCCCTATTATTCTCTTCCAATTTTATCGTTTGGTCATCGTAGGTGTCCTCAGAATAGGTATAGGACACGTAGTAAGTTGGACTTTCTAGTGGAGTCCAATGTAAGTCAGTGATGGTAACTTTACCATGAAGACCCACTTTATTACAATCTTCGATGATGATTCGCTTAATTTTTTTGTAATCACTAGGCATCATCACCTTGCAACCCGTCAAAACCAAAACTGATAGCAGCAAGGGAATCAAGAATAGAATGCGATAGATTTTCTTTTTCATAGCTCTACCTCCATTATGTAACTAAAGAAAGATTAGCAACTGGTAAAATCCATTTTCTGAATATCTGTATAACATTACTAAATTAATGTAAACGATTACATTCTTCATCTTTATTTTAACACCCTTTTCAAGAAAAGTCAGGTAAAATAGGATTCCTACTTTCCCTTCATTTCTCAGAAAAACCAACCATTGTCATCACCATCGCAACTGTGATGACCATTAGCAATGGAAGTTTATTTTACGTATTTTTATATGACCCAAACCAAGAAATTTTCAAGTCCGGATTGGGATTTATATAAAAAAATTCTAGTAGATGATTTCTACTAGAATTTTTGTTAGTCAAACACAATAATGGACTTAATAGACTTACGTTCATCCATATCTTTATAAGCCTGATTAATCTCATCCAAGCTGTAGCTATTAGTAAAGACACGTCCTGGATTAATATCACCGTCAAGAACTGCTTTTAACAAGACTTGTTTATCATAGGTTGTGACAGAGGCTGCACCACCCGCCACAGAAATATTTTGGGCAAAGGTTGAACCAAGGGCACGGTTATTGTAGTGAGGCACACCGACAAATCCCATGCGCCCGCCATTATGGAGAACACCGAGAGCTTGGTCGACGGCTGCTTCAGTACCCACACATTCGAGAGCTGCATCTGCTCCACCACCGAGAATTTCTCGCACCTTGGCAATGCCTTCTTCACCACGTTCAGCTACGACTGCTGTCGCGCCTGACTCCAAGGCCATTTGTTGACGGTCTTCGTGGCGACTCATAAGGACAATTTGAGAAGCTCCACGCATCTTAGCTGCAATCACGGCACATTGACCAACAGCACCATCCCCGATAACGACCACCTTATCACCCTTTTGCACATTAGCCACACGCGCTGCATGGTAACCGGTCGGCATGACATCAGCAAGTGTCAAAAGTGACTTAAGCATGCCTTCGCTGTAATCTGATGGTTGACCTGGAATTTTCACAAGTGCCCAATTGGCAAAGTGGAAACGGATATACTCAGCCTGAACACCACCTGACCAGTTGGTGCCAATATGGCGGTCACACGTCCCATCGTAGCCAGCACGACAGGCATCACACTCTCCACAACCATGAGTGAAAGGCGCGATGACAAAGTCACCTGGTTTTACAGTAGTGACAGCCTCACCAACTTCTTCGACGATTCCGATAGCCTCATGACCACTATTACTATGCCCTTCTTCGATTTCGGGATTACGGTAACTCCAGAGGTCAGATCCACAAACGCAAGTACGAACAATGCGAATAATGGCATCATCTGGTGCCTCAATTTGTGGGCGGTCAATTTCTGCTAGGCCAACCTGACCAGCTTTAGTGTAAACTGCTGATTTCATATGTTTACCTCTTTTACTTTAGTTACTGTTAGTATACACTTTTAATTAAGCTCTGGCTCAAATCAAGCCCTCCAAATTACTTTCAAACAATAGCAACTAATCATATTTTTTCCCATACTTCTTTTCTAGCATTTTCTTAATCAAATAGGGCATTTTGACATTTTCGCGGCCTTTCTTGGCAATTAACTTCTTCACAAAATCTGGCATTTGGATATCATTCTCTTCTGCCAAAATCTGACTCGTACTTGATGGAGCTTCCAACTCATCAAAGGTCTCCAGCTGAGGTTGATAGTCACTATAGTCACCGTCTATATGAGACTGAATTGTCGAAAGAAGTGCCTTGATTAAACGAGGATCGCTATTTGGCATAGGAGGTCTGTGATAGGCTACACCTAGCTCTTGGCAAAGCTCCTTACATTCCACATCATTGTCAAAAAGAACCTCAATATGCTCACTAATAAAAGCAATAGGAACAAAAATATAGTGGTCAGGGTGGTCACTCTCATCTCGCAGATATTCTAAAACATCAGGCTTAATCCAAGGAATACCTATATCACTCTCACTCTGCCAAGTATTGGTGTACTGCTCTTCCCTAAGTCCTAAATTCTCCGCAATCAATCGGCTATTGTCATAAATCTGGTCGATATAGGGGTCACCAAAATCTAGTGCCAAAACTGGGACACTGTGAGCTGAAAAAATCACCTTATAGCTATCGTCTCCAATCTGATCTAAAATCTTTCGGATTTCATCAGCCCAATAGTGAAGTAGAGAAGGTTCGCGGTACCAGTCCTTGATAATTTGGAACTTAATTTGATCACTTTCTAAAAATTTTTCATAGCCCATGACTGAATAGTAGGAATAATGGGGCTCTAGAATCAAACACAAACACTCTTCAATTCCGTCATTCTCCATCTCTTTAACCGCATCTATGATGAAAGGTCGGGAAAATTTATTTGCAAAGTAAACCGATGCTTGATCTCCAAGAGCGGAAGCAACCAAGTCAACTTCTTTTTTTGTTATCCTTTGGAGCGGCGTTCCACCGATTCGTAGGTAATGGTCATATAAGGTCTGAATTTCATGTGGTTCGGGACGAACTCCACGTCGTATATTTGTGAAAAATTCTGCCACTCCTTCATAGGTAATCTCTTCTGGGGACCCAAAAGTCATCATCAACACAGCTCTTTTACTCATAATTACTCCTTGTTCCACGTTTGTTCTATTTTATCACGAAAAGGCTTACTTTAGTTAACTTAGTATCAAAAAAAACTCCTAGACACAAACTCTAAGAGTTTTATAACGTTTCTTAATGATGGTGACCATGTCCTTGATTTTGACCCACTTCCAACTCCTCAATATTACGCTTATGGGCTCGGTGGGTGGCTAGGTCTTCATCAACCTCAATGGTAACGTTTTGAAAACCACAATCTTTGAGCAAGGTACGAATCGCTTCTTTACAGACCTCCATATGCTTGACATGCTCTAGACAAACATGGACAATGGCGTTTTTCTCCAAACCATCCATGGTCCAGAGATTAAGCTGATTGATACTAGCCACATGGTCCAACTGCTCCAAATCACTCTTGACTTGCTGGATATCTACTCCTTCTGGCACGGCATCCAGGAAAATTCTGAGCGTACTCCAAAAACGTGGAATGGCTTTTGACAGAATAAAGATGGAAATAGCAAGAGATAAGAGCGGATCCAGAATATACCAGTCGGTAAATCGTAGAACAATGGCCATTAGGATGACAGCCACCCAGCCCAAGGTATCTTCCAGAAAGTGCAGGCTAAGAATGGATTCGTTCTTGGTTTGCCCTTTGCGAATGACGAGACTCGCTAGCACATTGATGCTGACGGCTATGATTCCAAGCCAGAGAATCCCCTCATCATTGACAGGTTGTGGATGGAAAAGCTTGGTTATATTTTCCAAAATCACAAGAACAGACCCTGTCATGAGAATCACTGCCGTTACCATGGCCCCTAAAAGGCTAAAGCGCTTGTAGCCCAAGGTATAGTGGCTATCTTCTTCACGATTTGAAATGCTCTCCAAAAAGGCAGAAATCCCAATAGCAATCGCATCTCCCAAATCATGGACGGAATCAGCCAGGACCGCACTGGATCCAAAAATTCCTCCTGCAATAAACTCAACAATGGCATAACTCAAATTCAAGAAAAAAGCTACCCAGACCGCATGTTTTGTCTTCATAATCCTATTTCCTTTGTTATAATGGGAGTGAGACTGAGCAAATTTTTTTAAATTTGTTCCTAGTCTCACCCCCGCAAGGCTGATTAGGTGCTCTTCTGAGCCAAATAGCGATAGAAGAGTCCAATCAGCTACTGCGTCATAAATTTACTACAATTGATATTCAGAAGAATGAGACCATTATCTCTTCTTATTATCATTATCCAATACTATCAACAGAAAGGATAGGGGCAAACCGTTTAGGGTGTACGTTACTGAACAGTTTGTTCTAAGTGTCCATATGATTGCTCAGGATCGTCGTATTACTAAGACTCGAAAAGCCATCTATAATGCTTTTTTACAACTACTCAATCAAAAAGACTACGAGGCCATCACGGTTCAGGAAATCATTGACCTTGCTGATGTGGGGCGCTCGACCTTTTACAGCCATTACGAGAGTAAGGAGTTACTACTGGATGAACTCTGTCAAAAGCTCTTTCACCATCTCTTTGAGCGTGCTGAACACCTCTCACCACAAGACTATCTGGCTCATATCTTTCAGCATTTCAAGAAAAATCAAGACCACGTAACCAGTCTTTTGCTCTCTAAAAACGATTATTTTATCCGTCAGCTACAAAAAGAACTAAAACACGATGTCTACCCAATGGTAGCCGACGAACTTATCAAGTCCCATCCAACCATCCCTCACTCTTACCTCAAGCATCTTGTCGTCAGTCACTTCATTGAAACTCTCAGCTGGTGGTTGAAAAATGGTAAGTCTTACACCGAGCAAGAAGTCATACAGTTTTATTTGGAGATTCTGAAAGTGGGTACTAACTAGAAAGGAGTATTTTCAATGACCAGCGTGCAATTTTACTTTCTATTTCCATCACTCTTCATGCTTCACGAACTGGAAGAAATCGTTTGGATGCCATCCTTTATCAAAAAAATATCAATCCAGTATCCAAACAATCGAATCCTATCTTATTACACTCCTTTTGCTTTCAATGCCATTGTCTTGGAGCAATTTCTCATCCTAATGACGTCGTTATATCTTAGTTACCAGTTTAATAACTATAGCATTTACGCAAGCATCATAATCGCTTATATCTACCATGTCTTAGGACATTTGATTCAGACAGTCGTTATTCGAAAATATGTGCCTGGGTTGTTAACAGGGATTCTAACGAGTTTGTTTGCTCTATACAATCTCAAAAATGAATTTCCAATTAAACTTTATAGTTACTCTCTTTTTACCTTATTGGTTATTATTTTAAATCTTGTAGTATCATTTATGATTCTTCATAAAATCAGTCATAAAAAATAGTTCTCAGGCAATCATATCTTAGAAAGGAAACCGTATGTTTTTCCACATTCTTCTCGGCTTTTTTACAGCCTTCTTTGGCCTTGCTTTTGCTCTTCTTCACTTATTGGCTTCTCTTTCTGAAGTTAAAAAAGGGAATCACACTCTAGGAAATACAATTCTCCTCATCGGAAGTAGCCTTGCGACCTTATCTCTCATCCTCTACTTCTTTTTACCGATTGTCGCTCTAGTCCTTTGGCTGATCGGCTGTGGTTTGATTTGCTACGGGGCCTATTGGAATGGGAAACACAAAGAAAACTTCCACCCAGCCCACCACCTGATTCGAATTGGAACCGTACTGTTACTTACTATCTTGTTAGCCTTACTATAAAAAAGCTCAAGTTTTATCAATGAAAACTTGAGCTCTTTTATTATTCTATACATCATCCAAAATGCTATACCTTTTACAGTTTATATCCTTTTTAACTCCCCTATTTTCTATTTTTTAAAAGTGAGGACTGTTTTTTCTTGCCAGGAACGAATCAAAACTGCATTTTTCAAAAAAGCGATTACCTTTCGAATGTGACTAGCATTGGTGCCAACGCTAGTTGCTAGTGCTTTAGAACGCAATGACTCCTTGCTCTTACTAATCATCATTAGGATATGTAAAGCAAGACTTCCTTACTTCACTTTTTTTAAATGATCAGGCCATGTGACTTGTTGTCAAACTCTAAAATGGGAATCGTGTGTTGCTAAATCATAAATCACCTCTTGTAAATTTGTACTATTGTACCAAAAGCTGACGAAGTATCAAGGCGTTGTCTTTAGCAATCCAGAAAACTTCTCTTCCATGCATATAAGAAATCGTTGCACTGCTGGAGAAATTGGCCTCTACCTTCCATTTCTTTTTCATAATACTATTTTTACTTTTTTATTCATTATACAAGTAAGACTGAAGAAAATGCAATTAAAATCCTTAAAAAGTCTTTGTACACTGCAATAAAAGGCTCTATAATTTCTGTAGTGGGTAAAACCACCATAGGAATTATGGAGCCTATTTTGTTGTAGAAAAAAAGTCCCATAAGACCTATAATGAAAAGTGACCAAACCAACATTAGAAAGAATCTAAAGACAAGAACATCAAGATTTTTGATTATTTTGATGCTGGAACACATAAAGAAGTCATCGATAAGCTAGATGATTATCCTGCACCTATGTGCCCTCGCTGCTTAGGACAAATGGCTAAATATGACTTCCAAAAAGAATCTAAAATCCCCTATCTAGAGTGTGCAGGCTATAAGATACTCATTCGATTAAGAAAACGTCGTTTCCGTTGTAAAGTCTGCGGGAAAATGGCTTTCTCAGAGACTTCCTTAGTCAAAAAGAATCACCAAATCGCGACCATCGTCAACCAGAAAATCACTCAAAAATTAATCGAGAAAGTCCCTATGACGGCTATCGCAGACAGTCTATCTGTCTCTACTTCGACAGTCATTCGTAACTGGAAACTCATTCAACAGGATAGTAGTAAACTCAGCGATAGACGTTTTTATCGCCCGACTTTTTACTCACACTTGACCAATAAAGAGATTTTAGAAAAACTGCTTTCATACTCTCAAGAACTTAGAAAGCACTATGACCTCTTACAGGCAGATACCTATATCATGGCGGTGATTAATAACTAACATTTGGATACTCTAACAGAGCTGAGTGAGTTGGAGAGGAAGGGCTGCTTTCTTCCCCAATGATTAATGAATCAATATAAGTATTTTTAAGAGGGATTTAAGGAAAAATTTAACTTTGCCTTAAGCCTTTTTTATTTTAGGATATTATACTAGAGCCATCAAATAAAGAAAAACTCTAAGGAGAATCCTATGAAATTCAATCAAAATCAAAGATATACTCGTTGGTCTATTCGCCGTCTCAGTGTCGGTGTTGCCTCAGTTGTTGTGGCTAGTGGCTTCTTTGTCCTAGTTGGGCAACCAAGTTCTGCACATGCCGATGTCGTCAATCCGACCCCTGCTCAAGTCGTACCAGACGCTGCTTCGGTGAGTGAAAAGAGCGACTTACCAGCTGAACTTCTCAAAGAAGCAGTCGATACAGCTCTTCCTTCAGAACAGGTAAACTCAGCACCTAAAGCAAACTTGGATACTACAAGCTCTCCAGAAAAATCGGATGTGACTGCTGAAGACCATGTAGTAGCACCAAAAGAAGAAGTGCAAGAAAAATCAGAATCTAAGAAAGAAACAGAAGATGTGGTTGAACCTGCGACAAATCCTGCGCCTGCCGTCTCTGGACAAGACCGTGAAGCAAGTGAAGCTCAACCAGCAACCTCCCCAGCTGAAGTACAAAAAGGTGTGGCCGACAACACTAAAGATACAGTTGATGTTCCAGCTACATACTTGGACAAGGCCAATTTCCCTGGTCCATTCACAGCCGGTGTTAACCAAGTCATTCCATATGAATTCTTCGCTGGTGACGGTATGTTAACTCGTTTGATTTTGAAATCCTCAGACAAGGCTCCATGGTCAGACAATGGCTCAGCTAAAAATCCTGCTCTCCCACCAGTAGAGAAATTGGGCAAAGGTCTTTACTTCTATGAAGTGGATTTAGCAGGCACCCAAGGAAAATCTGATAAAGAGTTGCTTGACCTCTTAAAACAAAACGGCACTCAAAGTTATAAAACTACCATCAAGGTGTACGGTGTGAAAGATGGCAAACCTGACTTAACCAATCTGGTAGCAACTAAAGATTTGGATGTTAACTTGAACGGCTTGACTACCTCAGCTGAAGTTCAAAAAGGTGTGGCCGACAACACTAAAGATACGGTTGATGTTCCAGCTACATACTTGGACAAGGCCAATTTCCCTGGTCCATTCACAGCCGGTGTTAACCAAGTCATTCCATATGAATTCTTCGCTGGTGACGGTATGTTAACTCGTTTGATTTTGAAATCCTCAGACAAGGCTCCATGGTCAGACAATGGCTCAGCTAAAAATCCTGCTCTCCCACCAGTAGAAAAATTGGGCAAAGGCCTTTACTTCTATGAAGTGGATTTGGCAGGTACTCAAGGTAAATCAGATAAAGAGCTTCTTGACTTCTTGAAACAAAATGGTACTCAAAGTTATAAAGCTACTATCAAGGTGTACGGAGCTAAAGATGGCAAGGCAGATTTGAGCAATCTCGTAGCAACTAAAGATTTTACTGTCAATTTGAATGGCTTGACCACACCAAATCAGGTTAAAGAGTCTGTTGTTAACAATATCAAAGACATGATTGATGTTCCGGCTAGCTACCTTGATAAGGCTAAGGTTCCTGGACCTTTCTTGGCCGGAGTCAACCAAGTTATACCATACGAAGCTTTTGGTGGAGATGGGATGTTGACTCGCCTTATCTTGAAATCATCTGACAAGGCCCCTTGGTCAGACAATGGAATGGATAAAAATCCTGCTTTATTGCCACTTGAAGGCTTGGCTAAAGGCCAATATTTCTACGAAGTGGATTTGAATGGCAATACGGTTGGCAAAGATGGTCAGGCCTTGCTGGAGCAAGTTCGAGCTAACGGAACCCATACGTATCTAGCTACTGTTAAAGTCTATGGCGCTAAAGACGGCAAACCTGATTTGACCAATCTGATTGCTACTCGTCAAGTAACGATTCAGCTTCGTGGAAAAGAAATGGCGACAATACCATCTCAACAAGGTCAGATGAATACGAAGCCTTCTGAAACAGGCTCTACAGGTACGACTGAGGGTATGATGGGTACAAATCATTATATGTCAGATATGAAAGTAGATCAACCAGCTTCTAGCCCAATGGCTAATATGATGAAAAAAGATGATAAAGCGATGCTACCAAATACTGGGGAAGCTAAAACAGCTACAGCTGGCCTTGGTATCTTTGGTCTAACCTTGGCAGGGCTTGTTGGACTTTTGGGTTTGACAACCAAACGAGAAGATTAAGATTCAAATCACTTAAAAATTAGAGAAAACAGTGTTATACTAAAGCAAGTGTAACACTGTTTTTATCGAAGGAGTGTCAAATGAAAAAGACAATTTTGCTGGTTGATGATGAGATAAATATTCTAGATATTCAAAACCGCTATCTTATACAGGCTGGTTATGACGTTTTAGTCGCCCATGATGGTAAAGAGGGATTAGAGCTTTTTAGAAAAAAATCTATCGACCTTATTATCACAGATATCATGATGCCCAATATGGACGGTTATGATTTTATCAGTGAAGTTCAGTATATCGCCCCGAATCAACCCTTCCTCTTCACAACTGCTAAGACAAGCGAACAGGATAAGATTTATGGATTAAGTTTGGGGGCAGATGATTTTATAGTCAAACCCTTTAGCCCACGCGAATTAGTTTTAAGAGTGAATAATATCTTGCGTCGCCTTAGCCGTGGGGGAGAGACAGAACAGATCGAGTTTGGTGACTTGGTAATCAACCATATGACTCATGAGGTCCGCCTTGGGGAGCAACCTTTGGAATTGACAGTAAAATCCTTTGAACTTCTATGGGTATTGGCCAGCAATCCTGAGAGAGTCTTTTCAAAGACGGAACTTTACGAGAAGGTATGGCAAGAGGACTATGTGGATGATACCAATACACTCAATGTTCATATTCATGCTTTGAGGCAAAAATTGACCAAGTATACGAATTCAAATGCTCCTGCTATCAAAACTGTCTGGGGTTTGGGCTATAAGATGGAAAAACCAAGAGGTAGAAAATGAAATTAAAAAACTATATTTTAGTGGGTTATCTAGTGTCTACTATACTGACTATTTTGGTCGTTTTCTGGGCAGTCCAACGAATGTTGATTGATAAAAGTGAAGTTTACTTTCTAGTTGGAATGACCTTGATTGCTAGTTTCATTGGCGCTGCAGTGAGCATCTTTCTTTTGTCACCTGTTTTTTCCTCTCTGAAACATTTGAAAAAACAAGCTCAGAATATAGCAAGCAAGGATTTCAGCACAGAAATTGAAACCAAAGGCCCATTAGAATTTCAAGAGCTGGACCAGGCTTTTAATGACATGTCCCACAAATTGCAGGCTACCTTTCAATCACTTGATGAGAGCGAGCAAGAAAAGAGAATGATGATTGCGCAGCTCTCTCACGATATTAAAACTCCCATTACCTCCATTCAGGTTACTGTGGAGGGAATTCTAGATGGAGTGATTAAGGAAGAGGAGTGGCTCCACTACTTATCCACGATTGGTCGGCAAACTGACCGTCTAAACAAGCTAGTGGAGGAATTGGATGTTTTGACTCTTAATACACAACCTCAAGATACTGCTGATGAAGAAGTCGAAGAGATCTTTTTAGATCAGCTGTTGATTGAGTCAATGAGTGAATTCCAGCTCCAGATTGAACAAGAAGAGCGAGATGTTTACATTCAAGTGTCACCTGAGTCGGCGAAAATCAAGAGCCATTCTGACAAACTTTCTCGCATTCTGGTCAATTTGTTAAACAATGCCTTTAAATATTCAGAACCAGGAACCAGAATCGAGGTTCTTGCCCAATTAACAGAACAAGAGCTGACAATCAGTGTGAAAGACGAGGGTCAGGGGATCCTTCCTGAAGATTTGGAAAAGATCTATAAACGCCTTTATCGTGTCGAAACTTCGCGCAATATGAAAACAGGTGGTCATGGCTTAGGCCTTGCAATTGCACGAGAACTAGCCCATCAGCTTGGTGGCGAAATCACAGCAGAAAGTCAGTATGGCTTAGGAAGCAAGTTTACATTCAGCCTTAGTTTGAAATAAAACCGTAAATCCCTTTACAAATCTAGCTTTTCATGGTACAACAGCCTTTGTGCGAAATGACAGCAGGACAAAATGAAGCTCGTCAATAGGTGCAGTTTATCACTATGGATATGTCTGGGGCTTATATTCCACTTGCCAAAAGGCTTTTTCCAAACGCTAAAATCGTTCTTGATCGTTTCCACATTATTCAGCACCTTAGTCGAGCCTTTTTAAAGACAAGAATTGCGATTATGAACCAGTTTGATAAGAAGTCACTACCCTATCGAGCCTTGAAAAATCATTGGCGACTCTTCCAAAAGGACAGCCGTAAACTATCTCTCAAATCTTTTTATTCAAAGACTTTCCGTCAAACCTTTAGTACACATGAAGTCGTTGAGAAGACACTAGACTTTTCAGAAGAGCTAACCGACTACTATACTCTTTTTCAGCTTTTACTTTTTCACTTTCAGGAGAAAAGAGCAGATGAGTTTTTTGAACTCATTCAAGAAAACTTAAACGTCGTCAATCATTATTTTCAAACTGTCTTTAGGACTTTTCTTAGACACAAACAATACATCAAAAACGCACTAGAAACAGACTATTCAAACGCAAAACTCGAAGCGACTAACAAGTTGATTAAAGACATCAAACGGTTGGGCTTTGGTTTTAGAAACTTCATCAACTTTAAGAAACGTGTCTTCATCACTCTGAACATACATAAAAAGAGGACCTATCCGGTCCTCTCTAGATGTTAGCTTTTCGTCACCCACTACAGTTGACAAAGAGCCTATTAAACACAAAAGTCACCCATGTGAGTTCTTGCCAGAAGCTGAAGTTAATCCTTCAACCTGGAAAACCCGCAGAGGTGACTTTTTCTATACATCTCGATTTTTCTGGCAATAATCATTAACCGATAAATATGTCTGTGAATCACCCAGCGACTCCGCTATGTCCATAATCCGCGGTGGTAGTAATCCCACTCGCTGGACAAGTTCGTGATCGCTGAACAATTCCCGTGGACTGCCGGCGAAGCCAAACTTCCCGTGTTCCATAACATACACCGACTCAAACTCGGCTGCGACCCAATCCATGTCATGGGTGATGGTCACAACTTGGTGGCCCGAATCAGCCAACTGATGGAAAATTGCGGTCAACTTGCGCCGGCTTTCCCAATCAAGCGACATCATCGGCTCATCAAATAAATAAATCGCCGGATCCACTGCCAAAACTGTGGCAACGCTCAACAGCTTGCGTTCCGACAATGACAGGTCATATGGACTTTCAGCTGTTTTATCATCCAAGCCAACTCTTTTTAGAGCCGCTAAAGCCCGCCTCGTAATCGTGTCGTGGTCATCCATGACCTGCGCGACACTCCACTCCACCTCTCGTTGAACGGTCGGGTTGAAAAGCTGATCGTCAGGATTCTGAAAAGTAATCCCAACCTTCAGTAACTTTTCGACTGGTTTAAGATCATTAAAATTTTCTCCATCGATCTTAATCACACCGGTTTGTGGTGTCAGCAAGCCCGTCAACAATTTGAAGAGCGTTGATTTGCCGGCACCATTTTGGCCGACAATCGCCACCATCGGATCGGCGAAGTGTTTGTCTTCAACATCCAAGCTAAAGGACCGTTCCGGATAAGTGAACGTCAGGTGGTTCAGTTCAATTTTGGGCATAACGAACCTCCTTCAGATCAGCGTCATTCACCGGATACCGGCCATCAGCCAAGTGCCAATCCATTTTTTTGAGCAAGTTCGTCGGATTGTCGGGGTCGGAATCTGCCAGTCAGCTGCCAAATGATTAAACACCTCACCCGGCCTACCCTGGGCTACCATTTTGACCCTCGTGCAGCACCCACACAACGTCGGCGACTTCGCACAAATCGTCAATTTCACTGGTGACAATGAAGACAGTCGTCTCTTTGACTTGGGCCGACCATTGGAAAAAAATTGTCGGCGGCCAAGGGGATCCATCTGACTGGTCGGATCATCCATAATCAAAACAGCCGGGTTAGCCGCAATCGCCGTGGCAATTGCCAACCGCTGGCTCTGACCACCGGAAAGGCTCTCGGGACGCAAATTCAACTGTTCAATCAGCCCCATTTGCGTGGCAACTTCTTCAACCCGTTTTTGAATCAGTCCTTCAGCCATTCCCTGATTAATCAAGTCAAAGGCGATTTCATCGGCAACCGTGTCTGCCAACCCGCTTAGTTGGCCAGCTGGATTTTGCAGTACAACTCCATTCATGGCATTATAAACGGGCCAATTGTCGGACACTCGCTGGCCAAACATGTGCCAGTCGCCCTCAATCTCAGCAGACACAATTTTGGGAATGACCCCTGCTAGCACATTGCACAAAGTCGATTTGCCGGAGTGGCTATTCCCGATAATCCCAACCACCTGGCCGGTATGAACCTCCGCGTTAATCTGACGCAGTTGTGGTTGCTCAGTACCCGGATAACGGGTAGTCAAATTTTCAATTACAATCCGTTTATCTTCGTCCATATCTTCCACCCAATCAATAAAATTGCCAATCCAGTCAGACCAATGTGCAGCGTCCGCGACAGGCGATACACGCTCTGGGAGGTTCTGACAGTCCGGTTGAGATTATCAAAACCTCTCAGTTGGGAGAGAAATCGACCGCGTCATCGATTGATCCAAGGTCTTAATCACCAATGGAATTAGAACCGGCAGGACTGACTTTAATTTCTGAATCAACGTTTTTTGCGGATTGGTTCCGCGAACTTTTTGAGCCTGCTGGATTTTCCGCATATTTCGCATCATTTCCGGTAAAATATAACACACCGACATCAGAACGTAGACGGTTTTATAAGACAATCCGGACATTTCCAAATAGGCCGCGTTTTCTGAAATACTCGTGGTCACCATAAAAAAGCCACTGGTCAAAATAATCACCAATACTCGACAACCCAGAGTGGTGGCGTAAATCAGGCCTTCTTTGTAGAACGACACCCCAAGCACAGAAAACAGCACAGTTTGATTCCGACTGTAAAATAACCCTTGGATGATCAGCATGGTGCAAATCAGAAACAGGCTGAATCCTAGCGCCTTAAAGATGGTAGAACTCAATTTGGAAAATAACAATAGCAGTGTTGCGACAAGAATTAATCCGGCCTGAAGCAATAAATTCATACTGGTAAAGCTCAACAACGTCATGTCCAAGATGAACAAGAGCTTAGTAATCGGATCGATCACCTGGTACCACTTGAGCTTGACCCGTGGCGCTCCAGAAATCAATGTTTGATCAGTCATCATTTATCACCGCTAAAGAAGTGCACCATCCGCTTCGGCAGCTGACGATAGATGAAGAATGCGAGGTAGGCCACGCAGACTTTATCCAAAATATCCAAGACAAACTCATCGGTAAATGAGGCCGACCACACTGGTGCATGATTGGCGACCATTACCGCAAACAATGAGTCACCCCAAGCGATACCGGTCTGACCACCCCAAAAGATGACGTTGAGTGGCGTTGAAATGACAGCTGAAACGAAGGCAATAATAATAGCAGAAACAAATACTCGTCGCGCTGACGAGAACCACCCATTGGCGTGCAAAACTCCGACAGCAATCCCAATTCCGATGCTGGTAATCGCATACACGGTTGAAATTGGCGATAAGGTCAGCCCATAGATCACGTTGTTGATGAAACCACTGATGGCACCGGCAACCGGCCCAGCCAACATGCTGGCAAGAAAGGTTCCCAAAGACCCCAGCCAAACGGGTAACTTTAACCCCTCCGCCAAGGCTTTGGCAACATAGTTAATCCCCACGGCAGCGGGAATCAAAGTCATGGTGGCAGCACTTAACTTAAATTTCCACATACTGGTACGATGAATCGGTTCTGTTTTCATAATCTTCTCCTTTTGTTTTTAAAGAGCCGTGTCAGGAATGACTTTCGGACGCAACGCTCTATAGCATAGTTATTAGAACCATATAGTCACTTCACCATACCAACCGTAGTCGACATGAGTTAATATAGTAAAATTACTATTTTTTAAAAGTTCATAGTCTTATCATACGCTTATTTTCAAAATTGTCAAGTCTTTTCTGAATATTCTTTAAAAAATGTTGTAAAATTTAAAATGCCTAGCAGAGCTAGACATCTTTCGACTGGTATTTTGTTTTCATTACTGTCACAAATACTTCTACGCTGTTGTCATTGACCAAAATTTAGTCCATGACATAAATTTCTCCACGACTATAAAGGGCAGCTTTACCTGCAAGGTAAATCCGATTGCCCTCCAAGCGACAAATAAGAAGTCCACTTCTCTCAGAGGCTTGGAAAGCCTTAAATTCTGTTTGTTCCAACTTACTAGCCCATAGAGGAATGACATGACAGTGTCCTGAGCCACATACTGGATCTTCCTTAATAGCTAATTTCGGAGCAAAACTTCGTGTGACAGTATCATATTTTTCCCCTCTGGCAGTGATATTTAAGAGGAGTCCATCTAAAGCTTTGACTCTATCAAAATCTGGTGTCGCATCAATAACATCATTTTCAAGAGGAAGGATACAGACTAAATCTCTTCCCAGCCATGCTTCAAGTGGACGGACTCCGATTGCTTCTTCCATCTCACTTGTTACTGGAACTTGTTGCATAGCGTATGCTGGAAAATTTAGCTCATAGTAGTCACCTTTTTGGGTAACTAAAAGTTCCCCACTCTGTGTTGCAAAAGTTAGACTTTCAGCTTTCATTTCTTTAAATTGAAAGAGAACAAAAGCCGTTGCCAAGGTTGCATGGCCGCACAAATCGATTTCCCCACCTGGAGTAACCAACGTAATTCGTAGTAATCATCATTTTTAACCGTAAAAGCTGTCTCAGAAAGATTATTTTCTTTAGCAATATTCTGTAAAGTATCATCTGACAACCATTTATCAAGAAGACAAACAGCCGCCGGGTTCCCTTTAAAAACAGTATCTGTAAAAGCATCGACGATAAATTGTGGGATGGTATATTGATTCATTGAAACGTTCAGCTCCTTAAATTGTTAACCTTGTTTTAAAACTACAAGTGAATGTAGAAAATTTAGTAAAAAATCAAATTAAATTATTTCTTGTCCATCTCCACCTTATCCCTTAAACCACTCCATTCCTGGAGAATCCAGTATAATTTTGGTCAATTGTTGGGGGCTTTCTTGAGTCCCATTGATAATCCAGTCGACGATAAGGCCTGTCAAACCAGAAACATACATGGTAATAGCATAGCGCTCTGGCATTTGATAAGCTGCCACAATGACTGGTCGAGAACGTGGCGTTGACTCAATCATACCCAAAATAAAAGAACGAATGTTATCTGCAAAACGAAAGCTTGGATTTTTTGCAATTTCAACAAAAAAAGCACTGTTCTCTTGAAAATGAGACAAGATGGCTTCTAAGGCTTCTTTGGGATAAAAGGTTTCTTTCCTTAAAATCATACGAACCGTCGTTATGGTTTCTTCTTTTAATTGCTCTAAAAAATCCTGTTTATCTAGGTAGTGCAGATAAAATGTCGAGCGGTTAACACCCGCTTTTTTGGTTAACTGACTAATCGTAATATCCTCTAAGTTTCTTGTCGCTAAAAGCTGAATGAAGACTTCTTTAATATCTGACTTAGTTGTCGTTTGTCTCTGCTGCATACAAACCCCTTGTTTCTACATATTGTTGATTAAAGTATATCTTGATTTTTGTAATTGTCAACCATCATCAAGGATTTTCATTTATTAATACCATTTTCGTATCCTTATTTCAACACATTGTTGTTTTCTGTTGTAGCAATCGTATAAAAAAAATCATAAAATAACCTTCGTAATTATTCAACAGGTTGTCGTTTTAGCAGCTGATAATTTTTAAAGGAGACAAATACACATGGCTTATATTGAAATGAAACATAGTTACAAACGTTATAAAACAGGTGATGTGGAAATCATCGCAAACAATGATATCACATTCGAGATTGAAAAAGGGGAGTTAGTGATTATACTCGGTTCTTCAGGCGCAGGAAAATCAACTGTTCTCAATATTCTTGGTGGTATGGATACCAACGATGAAGGAAAAGTCATTATCGATGGGAAAGACATCTCCAATTATAATGCGAAACAATTAACAGCTTATCGCAGAAACGATGTCGGATTCGTCTTTCAATTCTATAACTTGGTCTCAAACTTAACGGCCAAAGAAAATGTAGAGTTGGCTTCTGAAATTGTTGCGGATGCTAAAGATGCGGAACAAACTTTGATTGATGTTGGTCTTGGGAAACGCATCAACAACTTCCCTGCACAATTGTCTGGTGGTGAACAACAACGAGTAGCTATTGCTCGCGCCGTCGCAAAAAATCCTAAAATTCTCCTCTGTGACGAACCTACAGGAGCCCTGGATTACAATACTGGAAAACAGGTTTTGAAGATTCTCCAAGATAAGGCTCGCAATGAAGGAGCTACTGTTATCATTGTCACTCACAATGGAGCACTTGCTCCGATTGCAGATCGTGTGATTCGTATGCATGATGCGCGTGTTCAAAGTATTGAACTCAATGCAACTCCACAAGATATTGATAGCCTCGAGTACTAGAAAGGATGTCTCATGAATCGTAAAACTTATTGGAAAGATGTCAGAAAGTCTTTCTCTAGTTCTAAAGGACGGGTGGTTTCAATTGCTTCACTCATGGCCTTGGGTTCTTTCGCTCTTGTGGGTCTAAAGGTGACGACGCCTGATATGCAACACACGGCAACAAGCTATTTCACTAAACACCAAACAGCTGACCTCACAGTTACTGGTAGCTATGGACTTAACCAGTCGGATCAAAACCTTTTAAACCAAGTCTCATCAGAGGCAAACATTGAGTACGGTTACTTTAAAGATGTCGTTCTGAAAGACTCCACTGATGCCTTTCGACTATTTTCAAAACCAAAAGATATCTCAACTTATGAGATTGTAAAAGGAAAACTTCCAAGTAAGCAAGGTGAAATTGCTCTTTCTTCAGTCTATCAAGACAAATATAAGATTGGTGACAAAATCTCGTTTTCTGAAAAAGAGGGTGACAATGGTAAGGATGTCTTAAAAGAACACAGCTTTACCATCACTGGCTTTGTTCAGTCATCTGAAATCTTATCAAGTGTTGACCTCGGTTCATCGACAGCTGGTAGTGGGGAACTCAAAGGTTATGCGGTAGTTCCTGAATCTAGTTTTGATTCCGACGTCTACATGATTGCACGCTTAGCTTACAAAGACGTCAGTACTGCTAACCCCTATACCCAGGATTACACTGACAAGGTTTCCAAACACGAGGATGAACTCGAAAAATTAGTAAAAAATCAACCGGCTAATCGTTTGAAAGAATTAAAAGCTGATCCACAGGCTGAGATTGACCAACAAACAAGTCAACTTCAGACAGCAGAAACGGAGCTTAACAAGAAACTAGAACAAGCAAAAGCGAGCGGTCAGGATAAGAATCCTCTTGTCCAGGGACAATTGACACAAGCACAAGATGAAATCGCTGAAAAGAAGAAGCAAATAAAGGAAGCTCAAGAAAAACTCGATAGCATTGCTGAACCAAGCTACGATGTCTACACACGTCGTGAAGCTCCTTGGTCAGAAGGGTACGTTTCATATGAGACCAACGCTTCTGTTTTTCAGAACCTCAGTAATATCTTCCCTGTTATCCTCTACTTTATTGCTGCCTTGGTTACCTTTGTAACAATGGGACGCTTCGTCGAAGAAGAACGGATTAAGGCAGGGACATTCAAAGCTCTCGGTTACCAAAACAAGGACATCATCCGTAAATTTATTATTTATGGATTTGTGACAAGTATGATTGGTACTGCTATTGGGGTTGCTGCAGGTCACATTCTCCTTCCAACTATCATATACAATAGTTATAAAGAGCGAATCCTCCTCGCACCGATTGAGTTACACTTTTATCCGTTTAAGACTCTTCTAGCTATTGTACTTGGTCTTTTGTCCACAGTTCTTCCTGCTTTCATGGTAGCCAAGCGCGAATTAGGAGAAAAGCCAGCCCAACTTCTTCTTCCAAAACCTCCAACATCTGGTTCTAAGATTCTTCTGGAGCGCATCACCCCACTTTGGAACCGGATGAACTTTACACAAAAAGTCACTGCCCGTAATATTTTCCGCTACAAGCAACGGATGTTCATGACTATTTTTGGTGTCTGCGGTTCCATCGCACTTCTCTTTGCTGGACTCGGTATTCGTTCTTCTATTGGAGACCTTAACACACGCCAATTCCCTAACATCATTCGCTATGATATGATTGTCGCAAACAAGGATCATCTGGATGAGCAGGAAAAGGAAAATATCCAAAAATTAATTAACGGTAGCAAGGTCAAGGAACATCTTTCTATTCATTACGAAATGCTTTCAAAAGAGGCAGGAACTAATAACGATCGTCAAGATATCACAACCCTTGTGGTCAAAGACAAGGATCAAGAAACTCTACAACATTACATCAAGCTTAATAATCGTGAAACTGGTCAAAAACTCGAATTGACCGACAAAGGGATTATTATTTCTGAGAAATTGGCAGACTTAGCTGGCGTTTCTGTAGGGGATGAGTTAACCGTTCAAAATAGTCAAGACAAGGATATCAAACTCAAAGTTGCTGGTATTTCTGAAATGTATATGGGTCACTTCATCTTTATGAATGAAACTACTTACAGAAATGCTTTTGGTAAAGAGGCGAGCCAAAATGCTACTATACTGACACTGAAGAATCACTCAGACAAAAACGTTGAGCAAACAGCCAGTCAATTTATGGAGCTTGATGGTGTCAAAGGGGTTGTTCAAAATACTACTCTAAAGGCACAAATCAAGACCATCGTCAACTCCCTTAGCCGTGTTATGGCAGTATTGATTGGGATTTCTGTTCTTCTTGCTTTAGTAGTTCTCTTTAATTTGACAAATATCAATGTGGCAGAACGTATCCGTGAGTTATCAACCATTAAGGTTCTAGGCTTCTTTGACAAAGAAGTGACATTCTACATCTATCGAGAAACCATTTATCTCTCTATCATTGGTATCTTGGTTGGATTCGGACTTGGTTTGGGATTGCATCAATACATGGTAGAGGTTATCCCTCCTGAAAATATCATGTTCAATCCAGGTCTGAGCTGGCTCATCTATGCTATTCCAACACTTGTAGTTATTGTCATTCTGACAGGTCTCGGTATCTTTGTGAACCAACACCTTAAGAAAGTCAATATGCTCGAAGCCCTAAAATCTGTTGAGTAACATACGATCTAAGCTAATAAGTAGAGATAAAGTACAAGGATAACTTCCCTGTTCTAGACAAACGTCATTTTGGGCGTTTGTTTTTTTTATTTTTTAAATGATTTACTTTATCATCTGGTATTTCCATCCAAAAATCAGATTTTGAGCAAAATAAAAAGAGATATTCACTATTCATTTCATCAATCTTTTGATATTGAACAAGGAGGCACATACTTTTGGATGACTCTTATACTCCAGTCATCTATATCATGTAAATACAATAGTCCAGATAACGGCATGATGGAATCCTTCTTTGGCATTCTGAAGTCTGAGATGTTTTATGGTTATGAGAAGACGTTTAAGTCAATTGAGCATTTGGAACAAGCTATTGTAGACTATATTAATTATTACAACAAACGCATTAAGATAAAACTAAAGGATTTAGTCCTGTGCAATACAGAACTAAATCCTTCGCTTAAATAAATTGTCTAACTTTAGGTTAGTACAAAATCCGTTTCTTTTGTGGAGTCAAAGGACTACTGTCCTAGGCTCTTTTTATCGTAACCAACTTTCATCTAACTGGCCTTTACTTTTGCCAAAAGCTTTCCCATGTTCATCAATGACAGCATGAATCTCTTGGCATTGTTTGAGAGTGAGCCCTTCCAAGACGTTACCGTAAACAGCGTGCATGTCATTATAGGTATCAAAATTTCCAAATCCTAAGCGTCGAAACAGTCTTCTCGCATATTCATCCGAAATAAAAACTGGACGATCAAAAAGATAAAGTAAAAGTGCATCTGCAGTCTCTGGTCCAATCCCTTTTAACTCCAAAAGTTGCTTCCGTAAATCTTCTGTTCCAATCTTAGACAGAACCTCAAAACCACCAACTTCTCTTAACCAGATCAAAAGTCCCCTAATCGTTTGAGATTTTTGCTTAAAAAATCCAGCAGGTCGAATACGTTCCTGTAACTCTTCTAGCGGTAAAGCCAGGATAGCCTCAACTGTCATGACATCCATTAGACCAGCTAAAGCCAACTTAGCATTCTTCTCTGTTGTTCGCTGAATCAGAATAGTCGATACCAAGTCTTCAATCTTGTTATCCGATTGCCACCAATTTTGTTCTCCATAGTGCTTACAGAGTCGCAGAAGAGTTTCTTGTATTTTTTCTTGCTTGATCATTTCTTCAATAATCCCTGTTTTACCAAAAATTCACGTGCGACTTTAGCAGCAGGTTTTCCTTCTACTCCCACTTGGTAGTTCATCTGACTCATTTGGCTCTCTGTGATTTTGCCGGCCAACTTGTTCAGAATGCCTTCCAATTCTGGATGTTTCTTAAGAAGAGCTTCTTTCATGAGGGGTGCTCCTTGGTAAGGTGGGAAGAGGTGTTGGTCATCCTCTAGAACAACTAAATTATATTGAGCAATTTCTGGGTCTGTTGAATAGGCATCTGTTATTTGAATATTGCCTTGTTGGATTGCCTCATAGCGAAGTGCCGGCTCCATGGTAGCCACATTAAGATTTAGTCCATAAACTGATTGAAGTCCTTTGTTTCCGTCCTCACGGTCGTTAAATTCCAACGTGAAACCAGCTTTAAGCTTGTCCTGAACTTTCTTGAGATCAGAAATCGTCTTCAGATTATACTCTTTCGCAATACTTTTCGGAACAGCAATCGCATAGGTGTTTTGATAAGCCATCGGTTTGAGCAAGGCTAGATTATCTTGTTTCTTTATCCCATCACGCGCAACCTCGAAAACTTCTTTGGAGTCGTTGCTGACTTTAGGAGCTGGTTTCAAGAGAGAGCTTGTAATGGTCCCTGTAAATTCTGGATAGATATCGATATCACCCTTTTTAAGCGCTTGATAAAGGAAATCTGTCTTCCCAAAGTTAGGCTTAACCGTCACCGTCATGTCACTATTCTCCTCAATGAGAAGCTTGTACATATTCATGAGAATCTCTGGCTCAGGTCCCAATTTACCGGCTATGACTAAATTTTCTTTCTCTTTCTGAGGCATCATGCTTGGTGAGTAACTTGCTCCCAAACCAAGCACCATGATAGCGAAAGCTGCAAAAATCGTGCGTAACTTGGCCTTTTCCATCCATTTTAGAACAATATTGAATAAAATAGCAAGAACCGCTGAAGAAATGGCCCCAATCAGAATCAAGCTATAATTTCTTCGATCAATACCTAGAAGGATAAAGGAACCAAGTCCTCCAGCCCCAATCAAGGCTGCCAAGGTCGCTGTCCCTATAATCATTACAGCAGAAGTCCTTACCCCTGACATCACCACAGGCATAGCCACTGGAATCTCGAACTTCTTGAGGCGCTCCCACTTGGTCATCCCAAAGGCAATACCAGCTTCTTCCAAACTAGGGTCAATCCCACGCAATCCTGTAATAGTATTTGCAAAATTGGGAATATCGCATAAATGACTAGAGCTGTTAAAGCAGGAAGCGTTCCAATTCCCATAATAGGGATAAAGAGTCCCAGAAGGGCCATGGAAGGGATGGTTTGAAAGACACCAGCGAGTTGCAAGACCCAGTTACTCGCACGTTCGCGCGTGCTAAGATAAATGGCCAAAGGAATTGAGAGGAAAATGGCAATAATTAAGGTCAAAAGAGACAATTGTAAGTGCTGTCCGAGGGCCGTTAACCAGTCCCCAAAACGTTCTTGAAAAGTTGAAATCAAATTAGACATGAAGGCTACCTCCAAACAAGTTTGCTACAAAGTCTGTCGCAGGAGCTTGTAAAATTGTTTCAGGTTCTGCGACCTGACGAATTTCTCCATCCTGCAAAACTGCAATTCGATCCCCTAATTTTAAGGCCTCATCCGTATCATGTGTTACGAAGATGGTCGTCATGCCGAATTCTTTATGTAAGGCCTTGGTCAATTCTTGCAACTGCTTGCGAGAGATGGCATCCATGGCTGAAAAAGGTTCGTCCATCAATAGAATTTTGGGTTCCCCAATGATAGCTCGCACAATGCCAATCCGCTGTTGCTCTCCACCCGATAATTCACTAGGCATGCGCTTTGCATACTCTGCAGCAGGCAGGCCAACCTTATCCAAGAGTTCTTCTGTTTTAGAAGCAATTTTCTCCTTACTCCAACCCTTCATCTCAGGAATGAGAGCAATATTTTCCGCAACTGTCAAGTTAGGAAATAGGGCAATAGCTTGGAGGACATAGCCGGTACTTAGACGTAACTCCCGTTCATCATAGTCCTTGATGCGTTTCCCATCCATATAGATATTGCCATCTGTCGGCTCCAAAAGACGGTTAATCATCTTGATCATGGTGGTCTTACCAGATCCTGAAGGACCCACTAGCACCATGAATTCTCCATTTTCAATGCGGAGATTGACATCTTTCAAAATGTCCTTTTCCGTGTAGCGCAAGGCTACATGTTTGTATTCAATCATAAATCATCCTCAAGCAACTGTCTTTCTTTCAAAACATCTATTAAATTCATAGCTGGACGTCCTAATACCTTTTTGACATCTGTTGAAACTCCAGCTTGTTCCCCAACTTTGATAGCTGTATAGGTACTGACCCAAGCATCGTACTCCCAGTTTTGTGCTGGCCATTTTTTCCGTGACTCATAGGCCTCTTCTACCGATTCGTCTACATACGTGATGGCATTACCGGTCTCTTTTGAGAGAAGCTCTACGATTTCTTCCATAGAAAGATCCTCTGGTCCTGTTAGATTCAAGGTTTGATTTTCCCATTCCTTAGGGTTTAAGAGAATCTCTGCTGCGACCCTAGAAGTGTCCTTACGAGCAACAGCTGACACACGGCCCCTGCCAGCCGGACCACGAATTTCTCCATTTTCAAGAGCAATATCAATAAAGAAGTCCAAGTAAAAATTATCTCTCAAAAATGTATAGGTGAATCCTAACTTCTTGATATAGGCTTCCGTCTGGGCATGATCTCGAGACAAGGTAAAGGTTGCTTTTTCATCTGCTCCGTAAAAGGAGGTATAGACGATATGCTGCACTCCAGCAAGCTTTGCGGCATCTAAAAAACTCTTGTGTTCCTCAACACGCTCTGGATTTTCCCGAGCAGAGACCATCAATAAGACATCGATTCCCTTTAAGGCCTCAACCACCTCTGGAGTATTGGCATACACCATCTTACGAATTTCCGCTGACGCGTAGACTTTTGCACGCTCTGGGCTTCTTGCCAGATGGATAGAAGAAATTCCTTGCTGATCGACAAGATTAGCCACATAAGAGCCTAATTTCCCTGTTACACCTGTTATTCCAATCATAACTGTTACTTCCTTTCCCTACATATCATTTTCTTTAGCTTTTAGATTTGTGATAATACGCTCTTGATAGGCTTCAAATTCTCGGATTTCATGATCTGAAAAGCCTTGGTAGAAAATCTCTCCAAGTTCTTCGCTGACACGGTCTCCAATTTCTTTTTGCGCCCAACCAAGTTCGGTCAAAACGACAAACTTCTTGCGCTTGTCCTGGTCACTCTGTTCAATCGTAACCAAGCCCTGGTCAACTAATTTCTTAATCATAGTAGTCAGAGTATTGTTTGCTAGTCCTGAAGCAAGGGCAATATCCGTAGCAGTTGCCCGACCATCTTCTTTTTGCCAAAGCACTGTTAAAATTTTCCCTTGTTCACTTCTGTATTGAGCATCTGGTTCCTTGCTCAAGAGTTTTTGAAAAATACGCCCATTCAACAAACGAATCTGTAGAGCTTGGTAGCCCCCTAACATTTTGTCCATTTTGTCTCCTTTTTGTTCGATATCGAAATATTAAAGTTATTGTATCACTGTCTGTTACATCCGTCAACAATTTCGATATGGAAATAACTTCAAAAAACAAAAAAACTTCCCTAATCATCTAGGAAAGTCCTTTCTATGATTTTTGATGTCTTAAAAAATTTTATTCAGCCTTAGTAATATCTTCACGCATCTCATCGACATTGAATTTAGCAAAAAGATACTGACGGTCTTGAACTGGGAAACGTTGGTCGAGTTGGTCAACTGGTCCAACTTCAATAATACCATTTTCAATAACAAAGTCCATAACGTGACCACCAAATGTCAAGTCGTCTGAAATAAAATGGAGGTGATACCCAGCAACACTCACACCGTGGAACATTTCTGGCGTCCAAATACCAACGATAGTACCTGAAATATTATCTACCTCGTACTCAGGTTGGCGTGTGGCAACATCCGCAAACTTAATATCGGCATTTGATTTGGAATCATGCGCACGTGCATATGTTTAAAATGACCTTTGATTTTGATAGAACGGAAAAGATTGACCCCATCATAATAAGATTCAATACGATCCTCAAGTTCTTTATCAGTCATTTCATAACGTTGACGGAAGATAACTTCAGCTTGGTGAGGTACGACTGCTGCATAAGGTACTTTTTCATCAGGAGAAACTTCTACCACTTCGACCTTACCCTCAGACCCTTTGGCTTGATAGGCTTTACCGTCAAGAACAATCAATTCACCATCGATAGAATCTAATGTTCCGAGACCCAAGTCTCCATGCTCCAACAATTCTCCAACTGTTAAAGTACCTCCATAAAGCCCAGCCATCAAGGCTCCCAAAGTATTATATTGAAATAATTTTATGGCTTCAGACATGTCTACACCCTCTTTTTAGTAAAATTCATCTGGCAAAATAGTTTCACCGAGTTTAATATTATCTTTATAGTCGATTGGAACATCAATAAGGACTGGTCCATCTACAGCTTGAGCCAAGGCTTCTTGAAGCAAGCTAGCAAACTCTTCTTTACTTGTTGCACGATAACCTTTCGCTCCAAAGCTCTCAGCATATTTTACAAAATCTACAGGACCAAAGTCAACCCCAGATGAACGACCGTACTTCATTTCTTCCTGGGAATTCCACCATATTGTAATGGCCATCGTTCCAGATAATATGAACAATTGGCAATTTCAAACGAACTGCCGTTTCCAATTCTTGTGCTGAGAAAAGGAAACCGCCGTCACCAGAAACAGAAATGACTTTTGTCTTAGGACGAACCAAAGCTGCAGAGATGGCCCACGGAAGAGCAACCCCTAAAGTTTGCATCCCATTTGAGAAAAGCAAATGACGTGGTTCATAAGATTTGAAATAGCGAGCCATCCAAATGTAGTGACTACCAACGTCAACGGTGACTGTCATATCATCTTTGGTTTGGTCTTGCAAAACTTGAATCAAATCTAGCGGATGTACCTTTCCTTCTTCAGGTCGGCGATCAAACTTAACATCCTCAACAACGTTATTCTTCAACCCTTTAAGGTATTCAACTGATCCTTCAGGTAATTTATAACCTTGAATAGTCGGCAAGAGCAAATCTAAAGTTGCTTCAACATTACCAATCAACTCACGTTCTGGTTGGAAGTAAGTATCCACCCTCAGCAGGTTCAACATCAATTACAATGATACGGGCTGAAATCTCAGCATTCCAGTTACGTGCTTCATACTCGATTGGGTCATAACCAATAGCAATAATCAAGTCAGACTTCTTAAGCAGCATGTCCCCTGGTTGGTTTCGGAAAAGACCAACACGACCAAAGAAAGTATCTTCTTCAAGGTCACGTGACACGATACCAAAGACCTTGGAAAGTTTCAACAACTGGCAATTTGACATGCTTCAAAAATTTGACGAATAGAGTAAGTTACGGCTTCTGATGAGGCACCATTCCCCAAAAGAAAGACTGGCAACACTGCATTTTTAATGGCTTGTGCGAGATAGTTAATATCAGAAACAGATGCTGAACCAAGTTTTGGATCTGTCATAGGCTTGATAGCCTTAACACTGACCGGAGCATCGGTCACGTCTTGAGGAATTGAAATAAAGCTTGCACCTGGTTTCCCTGACTTAGCATGACGATAGGCATTTGCTACCGTTTCAGAAAGGGTATTAGCATCATGTACTTCAGCAGCATACTTGGTAATTGGCTCAAGCATGGCAACATTATTCATTGATTGGTGAGCACGTTTCAAGAGATCTGCACGCTTAACCTGACCACCAATGGCAAGAACAGGATCTCCTTCATCCGTCGCTGTTACCAAACCAGTAGCCAAATTAGAGACACCTGGACCAGATGTTACCAATACTACACCAGGTTTTCCTGTAATACGTCCAACACCTTGAGCCATAAAAGCAGCATTTTGCTCATGACGGGCAACTATCAATTCAGGTCCTTTATCTTCCAAGGTATCAAAGACTCTATCGATTTTTGCACCTGGAATCCCAAAGACATAATCAACATCATGGTTGATCAAACTATCAACCACTAAATCCGCACCATACAATTGCTTTTCTTCTGACATGAACACAGTCCTTCTGACCCTAAAATGTTAGAGCCAACTTTCCTTTCAAGTATAAGTCACAAAGTGCCAAAGTCTGCTCGTTTTTTCACAAACTTTCGTCACTTCACAATTCTGTTATCATTATAGCACAGTTTTTCAGACAATCTTGTGAAAAAAAAAGATTGTGAAATTTTTGAACTTCTAACACAAAAAGAAACACCTGATTGCTATCAGATGTTCATGTATTTTTTACCTTAGCAAACTCTCGATTAAGATAATTTTGCAAGCCTTCAAAAATCTCTAGTAACTGGAGATAATTAGACAAACTTGAGCGACCAGGGATATCAACGACATCCAAAGAAATGCGTTCCAAGTCCTTTTCGTAAAGAATACGGAAGGATACCACTGCTTGATCAGAAAAAAATAATGTTCCCCTGCCATAATGTAGCACTCATAAATAATACCTACAGGATTAGCAACCTTCAACTCAATACGAATTGCCCCTAAGCCCAAGGCCTCCACTTGCTGAAAACGTTCCAGAATAGCCTGTCGCTGACTAGGAATAAAATTTGTGATATCCATAGTGGCCCTCCCAACATTCCTTTTTGTATATTATAGCCTAAAGCTGAGAAAAATGCTTGTGATGGGTTTCCTGATAAGACTAAAAGCCCCATGAATCCTTATCTAGCTTCTTTATATTCTCTAAAGTCCGATTTTATAGTATTATCGTAATATAGTAAGTGGGTTCTACATGACTAAGTACAACATATTGTTGACGACTAGCAAAAATCTCATTGGAAGTTACCTTATCTGCTTTTAGGGCAGTCTGTAATTCTGCTACATGCTTTGTATAGCCATTTCCCTAAAAAGAAAAGTATTTAGTATAGTCGCAGCATAGATCCTTCCACGCTTTGAGAAGGGAAATTTTAAAATCTTCTTTATCATAACTTTTTTACAAAAATAGTCAGAACATCACATTCTGACTATTACTCTTATTTCTCATCTTCGTCCATTGAAAGCACTGACAAGAAGGCTTCTTGTGGTACTTCAACCGAACCGATTGCTTTCATACGTTTCTTACCGGCCTTTTGTTTTTCGAGGAGTTTACGTTTACGTGAAACGTCACCACCGTAACATTTAGCCAAGACGTTTTTACGAAGAGCTTTGATATCTGTACGGGCAACAATTTTTTGACCAATAGCCGCTTGGATAGGCACTTCGAATTGTTGACGTGGAATGATTTTCTTAAGTTTATCAACGATAAGTTTTCCACGCTCGTAAGCAAATTCCTTGTGAACGATGAAGCTAAGGGCATCGACCTTGTCACCATTAAGGAGAATATCCATTTTCACCAATTGTGAACGACGATATTCTGACAATTCATAGTCAAAGCTTGCATAACCACGTGTTGATGATTTCAATTTATCAAAGAAATCAAAGACGATTTCGGCAAGTGGAATCTGATAAATAACATTAACACGATTATCATCGATATATTCCATGGTTTCAAAATCACCACGTTTACGTTGTGCCAACTCCATAACCGCACCAACATATTCTTGAGGAACCATGATTTGAGCTTTAACATAAGGCTCTTCGATAGCATCAATGCGTGTAGGATCTGGGAACTCAGATGGGTTAGACACTTCAAGCATCTCACCGTCAGTAGTGTTAACATGGTAAACTACCGATGGTGCCGTCATGATGAGATCGATGTTAAACTCACGTTCCAAGCGCTCTTGGATAACATCCATGTGAAGAAGACCCAAGAAACCACAACGGAAACCAAAACCAAGGGCTTGAGACGTTTCAGGCTCAAATTGAAGACTGGCATCATTCAATTGGAGCTTTTCAAGGGCCTCACGCAAGTCATTGTATTTATTAGACTCAATTGGATAAAGACCGGCGAAGACCATTGGGATTCATTTGCTTATAGCCATGGAGTGGCTCTGCTGCTGGATTATCTGCAAGTGTCACTGTATCACCGACACGAGTATCAGCAACAGTCTTAATTGAGGCAGCTATATAACCAACATCACCTGTCGCAAGGTAGTCACGGCCAACAGCTTTAGGTGTGAAAATACCGACCTCAGTAACGTCAAAGGTTTTGCCATTAGACATCATTTGAATCTTATCGCCTGGTTTAACCATTCCGTTAACCACACGCACTTGGAGAATGACACCACGATACGCATCATAAACAGAGTCAAAGATAAGGGCTTGGAGAGGTGCTTCCACATCACCTTGAGGCGCAGGAACCTTCTCAACGATTTGTTCGAGAATCTCTTCGATACCAATACCAGCTTTAGCTGATGCAAGCACGGCTTCCGAAGCATCTAGTCCGATAACATCTTCAACCTCTGTACGCACACGTTCAGGATCTGCAGCTGGAAGGTCGATTTTATTGATAACTGGTAAGATTTCCAAGTCATTATCAAGTGCCAAGTAAACATTGGCAAGTGTTTGTGCTTCAATCCCTTGAGCTGCATCTACCACCAAGATAGCACCCTCACAGGCAGCAAGGGAGCGTGATACCTCATAAGTAAAGTCCACGTGTCCTGGTGTGTCGATAAGGTGGAAAATATAAGTCTCACCGTCTTTAGCTGTGTAGTTAAGCTCAATGGCATTTAGTTTGATAGTGATACCACGTTCACGCTCGAGGTCCATACTATCAAGGAGTTGCGCCTGCATCTCACGACTTGATACTGTCTCAGTCTTTTCCAAGATACGGTCAGCAAGCGTTGATTTACCGTGGTCAATATGGGCAATAATTGAGAAGTTACGAATCTTCTCCTGTCGTTGTTTTAATTCTTCAATATTTGGCATTTTATTCTTTCCTAGTTCTTACTTGTGATTGTTAAAAACGAACCGTTACCCCCTATTATACAAAAAAGACAGGCATTTGCCTATCTCTATTTACCAGATTACATAGGTTATTCATACTTAGTTGTCTTTTACCAAACATCAAAGGAATTTCTTCCTTTAACAAGTTTATTACTTTAGAAGCAGCTTCATTAGTAACAAAATTGTGAACAATTACAGATGTCCTAAGCTATCTTAACCACTAAAACAAAGAATATGTAATATTTTTGTTAAACTTACTAATTAAAATAGAATACAATAATCTTTTTAGAAATAAATAGTTGAAAAGGATGTTTATGTTTAAGAAAATTTTATCAGTAGCACTTGCCTACGTAGGAATCATTGTCGGTGCAGGACTCTCCTCTGGACAGGACCTTATGCAATATTTTGTTAGCTTTGGATTAGTCGGCTTATTAGGCGTTTTAGTTCTCGCTGTACTAAATGCTTTTTTTGGGAAAATAATCCTTACACTAGGAAGTTATTATCGGTCTAATGATCATTCTGAAGTATTATCTAAAATAGCTCATCCCATTACCAATAAAATCTTAGACCTATCCCTTATTATTTCTTGTTTTGTTATTGGTTTTGTCATGATTGCTGGAGCAGGTTCTAATTTGCATCAGCAGTTTGGTTTTCCTATTTGGATTGGTGCCTTGATTTGTACAGCCCTAGTCATTATCGTCAGTTTTATGGACTTTGAGAAAATCACTAATATCATTGGAATATTCACACCAATAATAATTATTATGATACTCATTATTGCTGGTCAAACTTTTATCGGTAAAAGTTACAACCTTAACCATCTAGATATGGTTGCTCGTCAACTTACACCCGCAATGCCGAATATTTGGATGGCTGTCATAAATTATTTTGCACTTTGTGTGATGACCGGTGTATCCATGGCATTTGTACTTGGAGGCTCAATTATGCGAATTGGTGTCGCCAAAAAAAGTGGTACCATTGGTGGTGCTATAGTCGGATTGATTATTGCTGTTGCATCACTTGTCTTATTCGCTAATGTAGATAGTATAAAAGGTGTCGATATTCCCATGTTAATTTTAGCCAACAGGGTTCATCCATTGTTTGCGTTTACCTACGCAATTGTAATATTTGGTTTAATATTTAACACTGCCTTTAGTCTTTTTTATGCTCTCGCTAAACGATTCTCAGGTGATAACGTCAAGAAGTTTCGTATTTACCTTATCACCTCGGTAATAATTGGTTTCATTCTTTCATTTATGGGATTCAAGGAACTTGTTGGGCTCATGTATCCAATTTTGGGATATATTGGAATGATCATGTTATTTGTCTTAACAGTTGCTTGGATACGAGACAAACAAAATATTAATGAAGAAATGAACTTACGTCGTCAGATGATTACACTCATTAACAAAAAATTCCATCCTAAAAAGGTTTACTCAAAAAAAGATAAAGAAAAATATAACGCTTTAGGGGAAGAATCAATCATTCAAACAAGTGAATTAAAAAAAGATATACATGACCTTGTGGAAGATGAAAACAGCTAAAATAACAGTAAAAAGTCCAAAACCGGTATAGTTTGGGCTTTTTTACTTCTTGAAATTATCGTTATAGTGCTTATTAATAATAGCTGAACGCTTGTTCTCTATTGAACTACTTGAAAATGGAGCTAACACCCAGGCTAGTACAACAATTCCCAATAGAAAAAGACTATAAAACGGGTGCTCAGCAATATAGTGTAAAATGTCTGACATAGGAATCCACCTTTAAAACCATAATTATTTATAATTATATTATCAGAAACATTATTCTTTATCAAGCAAAAAAGAGAGCCTTTCGCTCTCCCTTTTAATCTTAATGGAACTGCATACCACCATCAACAATGATTGTTTGACCTGTGATGTAGTTTGAGTCAGGTCCAGCTAAGAAGCTAACTGCTGCTGCAACATCTTCAGGTTCTGACAAACGTTTGAGGGTAATATCTTTAGCAAAAGTTTGCATACCCCACTCATCATCTTTACCAGCATTTTTACCAACTTCGTGGGCAATATCAAACATCATTGGAGTCTTAACGATACCTGGTGCATAAGCATTTACAGTGATACCTGAATCAGCCAAGTCACGCGCCAAAGTTTGAGTAATACCGCGAACTGCGAATTTAGTTCCACCATATACAGTTAAGTTAGGGTTACCTACGACACCTGCTTGTGAAGTCGCATTGATGATTTTACCACCATGACCAAGTGCTTTAAATTGTGCTTGGGCAGCTTGAGCACCCCAGATAACACCACCGACATTGATGTTAAATGTACGTTGGAACTGTTCTTCAGTAATAGTATCAAGTGGTGTTGTTGGTGCCACACCAGCATTATTAATAACAACATTCAAGTCGCCAAAGTGATCAACAACTTTTTGGAAAGCTGCTGCTACCTCAGCTTGTTTAGACACATCTGCTACAACGGAAAATGCTTTGTCTTCTGACAATTCAGCAACTGCTTTTTTGCAGTTTCAGCGTTATAATCCAATACCCCGACTTTAAAACCATCTTCAACCAAGCGTTTTGCAATCGCAAAACCAATACCTTGACCTGCACCTGTAACAATAGCAACTTTTGACATACGAAATCCTCCTCTACCAATTAGAGTCACTGGCTTAATCACAAGCCCTATCTCAATTGGGATATGCTAAGTTAATCAAGTTCTGGCAAAGTCATTTTCATAGGCTTTGTCTTAACTCAATTAAAATCTTATCACTTTATGAAAGCGTTGTCAATAAATTGTCATACTTTTTGAAAACAAATAAGATCACTACTAGTGACCTTATTTCTATTATTTTTCAAACTTAAACCCTAGGGCTTCCATATCATCCAAGCCACCTAAGTTGGTGACCTTTGTATAGCCCCTTTCTTTCAGTACCCCTGCAGCAAATTCAGCACGAGATCCCATTTTACAATAAAGATAAATTGAATCGTCTTTTTTAGCTGGAATGTCAGCTGTGAAAAATTGCGTATGAGGTATTAATAAGGCATCCTTAACATGCCCTTCTACATACTCTTCTAGACTTCTGACATCAATTAACAGTCCACCCTTAGCTAAATCTGTTTGAATCTGTACGATATCCATCCTACTCACCAAACCAAATCTTAATTTCTCGAGCCGCAGATTCTTCCGAATCAGAGCCATGAACGATATTTGGAATCATATCACCATCTGGTGCTGTTGCAAAGTCTCCACGAATCGTTCCAGGAGCAGCTTCCCCCAGGATTAGTTGCTCCCATCATATCACGCCATGACTTGACAACACCTGGGCCAGACATAATACCAATAACTGCTGGACCACTCATCATGAATTCTGCAATACCAGGGAAAAAAGGTTTATCAACCAATTGGGCATAATGTTCTTTAAGACGTTCTTCGTCAAGCGTCAGCATTTCCATTCGTTCAATAATAAAGCCACGTCGCTCAATTCGATCAAGCACTTGACCAATTAGATGGCGTTTAACAGCATCTGGTTTAATAATAAAAAATGTTTTTTGCATGTTCCCAACCTTCATCGTTTTCTTTCCATTTTACCATAGGAAGTATCATTTTGCAGAGCTAAACCTTATATATTCTTAAACTATACCCTCAGAAAGAAAATAACGATTTTTCAATTGAAATAAATAAAAAGTATTATAGACATAAAATCTTATTTTTGAGGTGAATCTTATGACAAAATCTAAATTTCAATTAGTTGGTTCTCTCCTTCGTCCTGCGGATCTCCGTAAATACAAGGACGAAATCGAGCACCGTGACAACATCCAGTATCCTTTCTACGATGCCCTTCCTGGTCATCAAGAGACTGAAACTGCAAATATTAAGCAAATTGTGGCTGACCAAAAGCTAGCGAGTATTGACATTCTTACCGATGGTGAGTTTGGCCGATCTATGTGGCATTTAGGCTTTGTCTGGGGATTTAAAGGAATTGAACGCTATGTTCTAGGACTTTTGTCTTCTAAAACTACTGACCTTGATGACGAAGAACGTGTCCTCGATTTGCTTGAAAAAGCGAGTCAAATCCTTCCAAAAGAACGTCTCTTTCTCTCTCACCAATGTGGTTTCGCCTCATGTAACTCAGGTAATGAGTTGGCAACACCTCAACAATGGGCTAAAATCAAACAAGGTCAAGATATCGCTAAGAAATTCTTTGGTTAATTGATATTTCTATTCGCTCCTCTCTAAAACGAAAAGCCTTCACTCTTGTGAGGACTTTTTATGTTCGCATTAAGCTTCTATAAAAATTTGTAAATCTTTAAGAGCTCTCTCTGCGATCTTTTCATAACGCTCTTTCTTGTCACGAATACGTGAGCCTTCCAATTCTTTGATAATACCGAAGTTAACATTCATTGGTTGGAAATGTTTACTTTCAGCATGTGTCGCATAATATGGAAGGCTCCCGATAGCTGTTGTATGAGGAAAGATAAGTTCCTCTTCACCTTTAAAAAGACGGGCTGCATTGATTCCAGCAACCAAACCTGAGGCAGCTGATTCAACATAACCTTCAACACCAGTCATTTGTCCAGCAAAGAACAAATTAGGGTTTGATTTTGATTGGAAAGTCTGTTTGAGCAAGTTTGGCGAATCAATGTACGAGTTGCGGTGCATAACCCCATAACGCACAAATTCAGCATTTTCAAGACCTGGAATCATTTGGAAGACACGCTTTTGTTCGCCCCATTTGAGGTGTGTTTGAAAACCAACGATGTTATAGAGACTACCAGCCGCATTGTCCTGACGAAGCTGAACAACCGCATAAGGTGTCTTAAAATCGCCGTCACGTGGCCCCTTATAATCCTCAGGATACTCCAAACCAACCGGTTTCATAGGGCCATAAAGCATTGTTTTGATGCCACGTTTAGCCATGACCTCAATAGGCATACACCCTTCGAAATACTTTTCTTTTTCAAAGGAATTCAAAGGAGCCTCTTCAGCTGTTGTCAAGGCCTCATGGAAAGCCATGAACTCTTCCTTAGTCATAGGACAGTTTAGATAAGCTGCTTCACCCTTGTCATAGCGTGACTTAAGGTAAACCTTGTTCATGTCGATAGTCGCTTTATCAACGATTGGTGCAGCGGCATCATAGAAATAGAAGCCATCTCCACCGTTAAGCTCATGAATTCTTTTCAGCAAAGCATCAGAAGTCAAAGGACCTGAAGCAATAACTGTAATGGCATCATCAGGAATCTCTATGATTTCTTCACGGATAACTTCAATTAATGGATTGTTCTCAATTTCAGCTGTCACTGCTTCTGCATAACCTTCACGGTCCACCGCCATGGCACCACCAGCCGGAACACGGTGAGCTTCTCCATTACGCATAATGATAGAATCCAAACGACGCATTTCTTCTTTAAGAAGCCCTACAGCATTTGTCAAGCTATCGCCACGGAAAGAGTTAGAGCAAACCAATTCTGCAAAATTTGTTGTCTTATGCTGTGGTGTTGCTTTGACCCCACGCATTTCATAAAGTTTTACTGGAATACCACGTTTGGCAATCTGATAAGCCGCCTCGGATCCGGCCAAACCAGCTCCAATCACGTTAATATAATCTGCTTTTGATTGAGACATGACACTAATACCTCTTCGGGAATAAGATAAAATCCTATTCCCACAAATCTTTCTTCATTTTTACTCTTAGTAGTATAGCAAAAAACTCTTCATCTGGCGACTAGGAGTCATCTGTATTTAAAGGGGTAAAATGATAGACACTTTAGCACCACCCGTGCTATCATCATTTGAAAGAGCAAGACTACCATGGTGTAAGCGAATAATATCATTCGCAATAGTCAGACCAAGGCCACTATGATTGCGACTCTGTCTGCTTTTATCCTCTTGATAAAAGAGCTGAGTGGCCTTTTCAAGTGATTCAAGGGAAAATCCAGGACCAGAATCAAGGCAGATAAACTTGAATTCATCTTCTTCTACCCTAGCGGTCAGGAGCAACTGACTGCCACTGGGTGTATGCTCTACCGCATTCGAAACAATATTCATAATAGCTCGATTCAACAAGGACTTATCCCAATTGCCTATGCTTTCTTTCTCGATTTCTTGTCAAATGCTACATTGATTTGTTTGATTTGAGCTAGTGACAAGGTTTGATCGAAAATATCTTCAACAAATTCCCTAACCGAAATGTCTTCAAGCGACAGGGTTTTCTTCAAACTCATTTTGTTGAGTTCTGACAATTCTTTAACGTAAGCATCAACCTGTGCAATCCCCTTTTGAAAATGTTTTAATAAGTCCATTTGGTCTGCATTTAAAGGGATGTCATGGCTAAAAGTTCCGCATTGCCACGGGAAACTGTAAGGGGCGTCTTTAGGTCATGAGTTAAGGAAGAAATTTGATTTTGCTTATCTTGCTCAGCCCTCCAATTTTTCCATCAAAGATTCACGAAGTGCTACTCGCATATGATCCAAACCACTTAAAACCTGATTGAACTCCTTAATTGTAGACTGAGTGGTTTTTAAAATCCAAGTCTTGTTGGGAAATTTTTTCAGTAACTTTTAATATAGGTTTAAGCTGCTGGCTTAATTTATTTGCATAGTAAAAGTTAAAATAATAAATATGAGGAGAATGAATACAATCATTGAGCCAATCATCAATAGATCAGCATTTGGAAAATGCTGATTCATCCACGCATTATGATACCTAGGTGATAATTGATAGTTGACAATGACTATACCATCTGACCGTTCAAAAGACTGAAAAAAGCCGTATATCCCACCGTGAGCATTCTTGAATTGGTAATTTAGTAAGGATTCTTCTTGCAAGTTAACAGGCATGTTAGACTTTTTAAGCTTAAAATCTCTAGTTAAAAAGACATAACTCGTACCATCAGGTAAAATCTCGGGATTAAAGACCTTAGAAGTTTCAATATCACTTCTCACAGCAGACAAATCACTCTCAACTTGATTTGCTGGAATCACAACTCCAAAACGATAAGACAAACTGAACAAATACAAAATAAGAAGACCGCTGATTGCCGAGAGGATCGTCAGGCTAACGACATAAGATAACAAGATTGTTCTTAGAGAGTATTCTCGTTTTTTTATTAGTGCCACTTGTAACCAATCCCCCAGACTGTTTCAATAGGATTTTGCCCAACATCTTTGAGCTTTGCACGGATATTTTTAATATGTTCAGCCACTGCTGTTGGACTTCCTTTATCCTCATAGCCGTACAAATGCGTGTAGATTTGTTCTTTTGAAAAGACTTGACCCTTATTTTCAGCCAAAAATTGACAAATACCGTACTCCGATTTAGTCAAATCTAACAACTGATTCTCAACATAAAGCTCCTGAGCCGACAAATCAAACTGAAAATCCCCAAGTGAAAGCTTATGGTGACGCTCACGATGTTCACGTCTCAAGTGAGCAGCCACACGCGCTTGCAGTTCTTTAACCCCAAATGGTTTGCAAATATAATCATCCGCCCCATAGGTCAAACCTTGGACGATGTCTGTCTCTTGCGTTTTAGCTGTAATAAAAAGGATAGGGCAATCCACCTGATTTCGAATCTCATGGCAAAACTGTAGACCGTCAACATCAGGCATCATAATATCTAGCAATATCAAGTCAAACCGTGGCAACAAGTTCTTATCCAAATCTAAAACACTTGTAACCCCCGTCACCTTATGATTTTGAAGCTCCAAAGCTTTTACAACCAATTTCACAATATCTTCTTGATCATCAATAACAAGTATTTGAGCCATAACCTTTCCTTTCGTACAAAATTACCTTTATCATATCATCTATAGAAGACAACTGACAAGGCGTAAAGTAGATAGATATGACTTGGATAAAAGATGTAGAACAAATATTTTGACCCTTTCCCTCTCTCACCGTTATAGCAAAGCATTAAAGGAGCTGCAAATATTTCCATCCATTCAATGTATTTAAACATTAAATCGTGAAAAGAAGGTCTGCCTAGAACAATCGCCATTAGTACCCAAACAAGACTAACACTCACAAAAGCAAGCACTTCTTTCTTAAGATTCTTATGACAAAGATACATAGCGATACCAGTCAAAAGCAACCACGTCCCTCCATCGCTGATAAATGTATGAACTGGCAGCACTGTAAAATTGAGTAAATTTAGTAGAAAACCTAACATAGGTTTGTTTGCGCTTAGCAGATAAAAAGGTACCATTAACCATGGAAGCAATAATGGGAAAAGTAAGGTTGGGATTCCTTTTAGATATTTCTTTTCTTTAATCCAAGCGATACCTTGAAGAGCAACGAGCAAGATAGCAAATGACGACAGCATCATATTTTGTGGAAAGAAACCATCTGGTCTAACTAGAGGATGTAGAAAATTATAGAAACCAAACTGAATCAATCCCATCAAAATTGCTAAAGCATAAATCTTTAGGAAGTATTTTTCGATTGTGTGTATGAACGAAACCTTCAATCACAGCAAAAGGAACAAAGGGTGCCGCTAATCTCCCAATCATAGTAAACCAAATAGGTATTTTCCCTGTATAATCAAAAAAATAATGAATATGGTCGAATACCATAGTAATTAGAGCTATATATTTGAGTTGGAAACCTGATAAACTTAAACGTTTCATAATAACTCTCCTTTCTTTTTCATTCTTAGTATAAAAATAAATTTAAGGAAAGTATCAGTTTTTGGATAAAAAGACAAAAAGCTATCCCAAATCTTAACTTGAGATAGCTATGTCTTTGTTAACAACAGATTCTTTGTAGTCACACTCTTCGTTACTACAGATGACTTGTTTGCCACCACCACGTACTTTCTTCTCGACGAGGTAATCGCCTGATTTAGGACAGTTACGTCCAACAGGAATATCCCACGACGTAAATTCACAGTCAGGATAGCGGTCACAACCATAAAAGACACGATTACGTTTTGTCTTACGTTCGATGACCTGACCTTGCCCACAAGTTGGACAAGTCACGCCAATTTCTTTGGTAATGGCCTTTGTATTGTGACAGTCTGGAAAGTTACTACATGCATAAAACTTACCGTAGCGACCAAGTTTGATGACCATTGGGTTACCACAGAGGTCACAATCAAAACCAGCAGGCTCATCCTTGATTTGGATTTTTTCAATACCTTCTTCAGCTTTTTCCAATTCTTTTTGGAAAGGCTTGAAGAATTCATCAATAACCTTCTGCCATTGTTCCTTACCGATTTCAACTTTATCGAGTTTACCTTCCATCTCGGCGGTGAATTTAACATCCACGATGTCTGGGAAGAATTCTACGATTAAGCTATTTACGATTTCACCAAGTTCAGTTGGTTCAAAACGTTTAGCCACCAATTTGACATAGTAGCGACGTTGGATAACATCAAGAGTTGGTGCATAAGTTGACGGACGACCAACGCCATTTTCTTCCAGCGTCTTAATCAATGTCGCTTCAGAATAGCGTGCAGGTGGTTGCGTAAAGTGTTGTTCAGGCGTTGTCACAACCTTCTTAACCGTATCACCTTCAGCCATATCAGGAAGCATTTTATTCTTATCAGAGTCGTTGTAAACGGCCATATAACCGTCAAACTTGATTTGACTACCATTTGCAGTGAAAATGACACCATTTTGAGACAAGGTCACCTTCATCGTATCAAATACTGCAGCCGTCATCTGACTGGCCACAAAACGATTCCAAATAAGGGTATATAGCTTGAGCTGATCCTTATCCAAATACTTAGCAATACTTTCTGGTGTTTGGAAAACATTTGAAGGACGGATAGCCTCGTGGGCATCTTGAGCCGCTGAACTATTTTTCACCTTGCTACCATGTTTAGAATACTTAGAGCCAAAGCGTTCTGTAATAAATTCAGCCGCTTGATTTTGAGCCACTGGACTGATACGTGTTGAGTCCGTACGCATATAGGTAATCAAACCTTGAGCGCCTGAACCAAGATTAATCCCTTCGTACAACTGTTGTGCAACCATCATGGTCTTACGTGTACGGAAGTTGATTTTATTAGCAGCATCCTGTTGTAGTGATGATGTTGTATATGGCAATGGCGCATTACGACGGCGTTCTTTTTTCTCTACCTTATCAACGTTAAAGTCATCGCTTGTGATACGAGAGAGAACGTCTTTGACATCATCGTTATTGTTGAGCTTGAGCTTTTTACCATCAAGACCATAGAAGCTAGCCTGAAACTTCTTAGCACCCTTCTTAAAGGCACCATCAATTGTCCAATATTCTTCTGGTTTAAAAGCCTTGATTTCATTCTCACGGTCAATAATAAGCTTAAGAGCTACCGATTGCACTCGACCTGCAGAAAGACCTTTCTTAACCTTCTTCCAAAGAAGAGGTGAAATAGAGTAACCCACAATTCGGTCCAAAACACGACGAGCTTGCTGCGCATCTACTAAGTCCATGTCAATGGCGCGTGGCTCTACAAAGGCATTCTTCACCGCGTCTTTAGTGATTTCGTTAAAAACTACACGATTCTTATCTTCTGGCTCTAATCCAAGTATATGTGACAAATGCCATGAAATGGCTTCCCCTTCACGGTCCGGGTCACTTGCGAGAAAGACTTGCTTGGCTTTTTTAGCCTCTTTCTTCAATTCATTGATAAGAGGTCCTTTACCTCGAATATTAATGTACTGAGGTTCGTAGTTGTTTTCAAAATCAATAGACATACTTGATTTTTTCAAATCACGGATATGCCCAACAGAGGCTACAACTTTATAATTGCGCCCAAGGTACTTTTCAATGGTTTTTGCTTTGGCAGGAGACTCCACGATAACCAAATTTTTCTTTGGTGTCGCTCTCTTTTTAGTCGCCTTTTTGGCTGTCGTTTTCTTTGTTGTTTTTGTTGTCGTTGCTGTCGCCATAGACTATTTCCTTGTAATGTTATAAACTGGCTGCGCCACTAATCTGTCAAAAATCTAGTCACAAGACATTAAAAAATGAAACATCTTGAACCGAGCAACTAACATGATACCTTCCTTTTCTTTAACTGTCAATAAAAAACTTTATCCCTATAGGAGAACTTTGATTTTCAAGAAAACTCTGAAAGGATGTCAAACCCTGTCGTGATGCACTTTGCACCCTCCTGAATCAAGTGATGGCATCCGTCTGACTTTCCATCTAAAATATTTCCTGGAATAGCAAAAACATCTCTTCCTTCTTCCATTGCACGCTCACAAGTAATAAGACTTCCCGAGCGAAGCTTAGCTTCAACCACCATAACCCCTTGACACAATCCAGAAATTATCCGATTTCGCTCGGGAAAATGGTACTTGAGAGGCTGTTCACCCGGTCCATATTCTGACAGAACTAGATGATTTTTAGCCATATAGTCCTGTAAAGCTTTGTTTTCTTTAGGATAATAAACATCCAACCCAGTCCCGATAACTGAAATGGTGTTACCTTTATTTTTCAAGGCCTCCATATGAGCACAAGTATCAATTCCACGCGCCAAACCACTTACAATGGTAAAGGCATTCCCAAGTTCATTAACAATTTTCCGAACAGACTGTTTGCCTGTTTCAGAACACTTTCTTGCACCAACTACTGCTAACTTGGGTTTACTTAGCAAATCAATATTCCCTTGATAAAAGAGGAGGACAGGAGGATTATAGGAATGTTTCAGCTCAATGGGATACTCCTTATCAAAAATTGATAAGGTCGGAAATCGTTGAAAATCTTCCTTAAGCTGCTTGACATCTAAATTCTTGTATTTTTCCATAAAGAGAACTGCATTTTTAGACTTAGATACCACTGCCATATCACGTAAGCTCAGTTTTTATCTTGATTTTTTTGATAGTCCAAAATATTAAGAATGTTTAAATTTGTCAATCCTGCAGCTTTCAATTTAAAAAGTTCAAAGTTATTCATGTAACTACCTCCATTTCATTATTCGCAAGAGAAATAGAGCCCTTCATGGAACTTTTTGTTAACTATAAGGCATTTTCAGAAGTGAGGAAATATGATGCCGCTCCTAGGAGGTTACTGTCATTATGGAAATGACAAGCTTGAATTGTTATTGGCTCAAAACCTAATTCAGACTTATCATTAAATAACTCCTCATAGGCATCGCATATTCCTTCAATTAAAGTATCTTGCCTGCTGATACCACCACCGATAACAACTTTCTCCAGCCTAAAAAAGCTCTGCAAATTTAGTACAAGAACAGCAATTTCATGACAATAATCTTTAAATAAAAGATTTAGATCTTCCGATTGATTTCCCTCTATCGCTGAGAATACGGTTGGACCATCGTCTTGATTTAACCCAAGTAACTCACTGGCTTCATGAATAAAGCCCACTGCAGACCCTTTGTTATCGACAAGACTTACTAAGCCATGCATAAAGAATTCCCACTGGAAGGGCAGAGAGGTTTGACTCATGCTTTGGGGACTTGGAGCTCGCAGATATTGGGTAACTGACAGAGGTGATAGCAAGTCCTCCTGTGAGACAAGTCCTAAACCAACACCCGTACCTAAAACCAAGGCAGCCCCACAATCTAACTCTTGTAGACTTCCATATCTGGCTTCAGCCAAAGCCGCTGCATCAGCATCATTGATAACCTTTACAGGCAGTTGAAATGTTTTAGTCAATCGTGACCCAAGTGGAATAGCCGTTAAATAAGGGATAAGACCGCCCTTGAAAATGAAACCACGTTTACTATTTATTTCTCCTGGGCACGCAATGGCAATTCCAGAAATAATATCCTTGTGAGACGAGACAATATGCTCTAAAGTCAACCAAAAGTCGTCTAACGTTGGTGGTGTTGTAACTTTAGATTGATTGCTAATCTTAAAATCATCATCAACTAACCCAAACTTGATAAAGGTTCCTCCGATATCAATAGCTAAAATCACGCCACTTCACCTACTTTTTATTATTGACTTTATTGGTTCGAAACTTCTTCTATGAATTGGAGTAACACCAAATTTATCTATGCCAGTCAAATGATCCTTAGTACCATAGCCTGCATTTTTGGCAAATGCGTAACCAGGAAACTCCTGATCATAGTCAGCCATCATCTTATCACGGGTTACCTTCGCTACGATGGAAGCTGCCGCAATAGATAAAGAATTAGCATCCCCTTTTATAATTGATGTTTGTCCTATTGGTAGGTCCAAAGTCACGGCATCAATTAACAAATGCTCAGGTTTGGGACTAAGTTTTTCAATCGCTTCTATCATAGCCAATTTGGTAGCTTCATAAATATTGACATCGTCAATCACATGGTTGTCCTTAATACCAACCCCAACAGCAACTGCTTCCTTCATCACCTGCTTATAAATAGCTTCATGTTTTGATTTTGGAATGTTTTTACTATCATTGAGACCTTTTATTTTGCAAAGCTTTGGCAAGATAACCGCTGCAGCTACTACTGGCCCAGCCAAAGGACCACGTCCAACTTCATCAACACCTGCAATGAGTTCAATTCCCTGAGCATAAAGTGCTTTTTCGTAACTGAGCATCATATCTAAGCGTTCTTCCTCAGCAATCTCAGCTTGGATAGCTTTACGGCGTTGCTTAATGGCAGTCTGTACACCAGCTCGACTATCTTCCTCAAAACTTGCCCATCGGTAATCGTCAAGATCTGTCAAAGTGGCCAATTGCTCCTTGACTTCTTTAATTGTCGCCATCAGTATCGACCCCAACAATATCAAAGTGTGTAACGACCTAGTTTTCCATCACGAACTTCTTTGACAAATAGATTATAGAAACGGTCATAATCTTCACGGAAGCCAAGTTTTCGAGTCATTTTCATTATGATTTCTGGTGCCTCTTCCTCAAGGTCAATCCCTTTAAAGCGTTCCTCTAAACGTTCAGGATAGTAAGTTTTAAAATAGTTAAGTCCAAAAATCGTAACTTCATCCATTGTGAGCTGGTCCTTGATGGCTCCGGTCAAAGCAAGCTTCAAACCGACCAATTCATCTTCAAACTTAGGCCACAAAATCCCCCGGAGTATCAAGGATTTCCAAGTCCTTATTAGACTTCAACCACTGTTGACCTTTTTGTCACACTAGGTTTATTTCCTACAACGGCAATTTTTTTACCAGCCAAACGATTCATCAGGTAGATTTCCCAGCATTTGGAATCCCAATAATCATGGTTCTCAAGGTCTCTTTCTGAATACCACGTTCACGTAATCGTTGAATCTTGTCAGCCATAAGACTCTTAGCAGCGTCTGTCCACCAATTTAACCGTAGATTGTTCACTTGGAATTAATGGCCAAGGTTTTAATCCCTTGACTCTCAAAATAACTGCGCCACTCTTTTGTACGATTACTATCAGCAAGGTCAGCCTTATTAAGAATTAAAAGTTTTGGTTTTATCCACCTTTCACAATTTTAGTCAACATGGGATTTTGACTTGACAATGGCAAACGTGCATCCACTAAAATTGTTACAAAATCAACATGCTTGAGATTTTCCTGAACTTGTCGACGGGCTTTGGACATGTGACCGAAACCATTGAATAGTAGCCATGTATATCTCTCTCTTTATTTTCTTAGTAAAATATGATTTAAAACTCTTTATAAAAGACTTGCCACTTTTACTTATATTATATCAGATTTAGTTTTAAGATGCCCAATCGATAAAAGTTGACTAAGCCTCAACAGGCATAAAGTTACCGACAATTTTACCAATGATTCGGGGATCTTCGTCATAGGGTGCGAACTTATCACCATAACGTTTATTGAGAGAAACTAATCGTAGTCCATCTTCCTCGCGATAAACCTTTTTGATATAGGTTTGACCGTCCCAGTCTACAGCATAAACAGCCCCATCATAATCAAAACCTGTTTGTTTGATTAGTACTACTTCACCATTTAGGTAGGTAGGTTCCATAGAGTCTCCAAATACCCACGATGCAAAATCATGATCTAATTCTTCATCATAGAAAACTTCATCATAGTTGCCATCACCAAAGTAAGTGTAACCAGTTCCGGCTGACAAACGCTCGAAAACTTTGTAAGAGTAAAGTGGAATAACGGGTGCTTTCTTCTTTTCTGCTTCTTGCTCCTCCAGAAGAGCTTTAGTGAGTCGCAAAGCTTCTTGACGATTTTCCTCATTTAATTCCAAGTAGACTTCTACAATCTCATGTTCAGAAAGAAAATAGGTCTCAGCTACGCCAAAAAGTTCAGCCAAAATCGATAGGTTCTTTTGATTTGGTTTCGTCTCACCATTTTCCCAATTAAAAATAAGAGAGCGTGAAATTCCCAGATGCTTAGCCACTGATGCTTGACTCATTCCCTGCGCTTCTCGAATTTCTTTAAGTCTTTGTCCTGAAAACATAGCCACCTCCGTAAGTTAATAAACTAACATAAGTTTATCAAAAAAAGCAGTTGACTTCAAGTGAAACCAACTACTTTTATATTTCTCTTTTGTATTAATCTTTGACTAAACATCCTAGATTATCAAGTGCCAATTCAATGTAATCTAAATCCTGTTGACTATCAGCTTCAACAAGGTGATAGTGAACACCGTTGGTTAATTCAGATAATGGACGAAAATCATTTGACGCTGCTTGTTCTAAAAAATGTCTAACATCTCGACGACAAGTCAACTTCAATAAGGTTTGGATTTCACCATAGACTGGATGATCAATCATGATATTTTGAATACGGCCCCCATTATCAACAATGGCTAGAAGCTCTTCTTCCATATCAATCACCGTGTGATTCACTTTAAATAGGCGGTGCGCATAAGAATTATCATCACTATTTTTATAAATATAACCCCTGTTAGTTGAGATAATTTGAGCACCATCTGCTCGCAAAAGTGCAATATCTTGAACAATAATTTGACGAGTAACACCGAAATGTTCCGACAAACTCTGCCCATTAATCGCTTCTTTAGACTGCTTTAATAGGGCCAATAATTCTTGCTTGCGATTTAAAGTCATAGACTAAATAACTCCTCTTACAACTATCGAATTTTTCGAATACTTTTGAAAATTGATAATGCTATAACGTAATCTATCATACTATGGACAATAGTACCAAATCCAACTAAAACAAACAAGACATAAAATAGTTTTTGGAAGTCCTCTCCCGTTACTGAATAAAAAATCACACAAGCAATAACTTCACCTAGAGCATGAATAACCCCTCAAAACAAAGTTAAAAATTAAAGATGTTTTCTTGTTTTCAATTGTTTGAGGGAACTTTTTCAAATAAAGAGCTCCTAAAAAACCAAAGATGATATGTGAAAATGCCCTAAAAACAATCACGATCGGATAGCCGGCCATAAAAAAACCTAAACTAGACGCTAAGATAACAAAAGCTGTCACCCAGGGAGATATAAACATGGCTAAAAATATCGGAACGTGACTCCCCAAGGTATAAGAAGCCGGTGGGATGATTAGTTTAATTGGCATGATACTTGGGATAAGGATAGCAATTGCAGTTAATAAAGCTGCAAAGGTCATTTCTTGAATTCTCTTTTTCGGTTTCATAATCTACTCCTTTTTACTGTGTATACATTAGTATATTACAGTGTGTATATCTATATGTCAATATGTTTCAGAAAAGCTAGAGCATAATGCTCTAGCGTCCTTTCTTATTTACGTTTTTTCTTAGCTTTCTTCAACTTGTTAGCTTGACGCTTCATCGCATGTTTCATGGCAAATGAACCAACCTTACCTTTAAGACCACCACCAAGCATTTGGCTTAGATCCATATTTCCAAGATCTGGCATACCGGCGCCACCCATCATGCCTTCGAGAGCAGACATATCCATATTACCCATATCAGGCATATTTGGCATGTTTTTTGGCAGATTATTTGGGTTAAGACCCATTTGACGCATCATTTGCTCCATATCGCCAGACATAACGCCTTGCATCATTTGTTTTGCCTGGTTGAAGTCTTTAATAAACTTGTTTACTTCGATGAAGGTATTCCCTGAACCATTGGCAATACGGCGGCGACGACTTGGGGTCAAGAGATCTGGATTTTCACGTTCTTCTGGTGTCATAGATGATACGATGGCACGTTTGCGTGCAATTTGCTTTTCATCTACTTTAACATTAGCCAAGGCTGGATTGTTAGCCATACCTGGCAACATCTTAAGCAAATCCTCCATTGGACCCATATTTTGCACTTGGTCTAATTGGTCGATGAAATCATTGAAGTCAAAGGTATTTTCACGCATCTTTTCAGCCAACTCAAGAGATTTTTTCTCGTCATACTCTTGAGAAGCTTTTTCGATAAGGGTAAGAAGGTCACCCATCACTAAGATACGGCTTGACATACGGTCAGGATGGAAAGTCTCAATATCTGTAATTTTCTCACCAGTACCCGTAAATTTAATTGGTTTACCAGTAATCTCACGAATAGAAAGAGCCGCACCACCACGTGTGTCCCCATCAATTTTAGTAAGAACAACACCAGTGATATCTAGCTGTTCGTTGAACTCCTTGGCAACGTTAGCAGCTTCCTGACCAATCATGCTATCTACAACTAAGAGAATTTCGTTTGGATGAGCAAAACCTTTAATATCATGCAATTCTTGCATGAGAGTCTCGTCAATCTGCAAACGACCAGCCGTATCAATCAAGACATAGTCATTCTTATTGGCACGCGCTTGTTCCAAGCCATTTTTGACAATCTCAACCGCTGGTGTCTCTGTTCCCATATCAAAAACAGGAACATTAATTTGTTGCCCCAAAGTCTTCAATTGATCAATGGCTGCTGGACGATAGATATCTGCCGCAATCATCATTGGACGGGCTTCTTGTTCCTTGATCAACTTTATTAGCCAATTTACCAGCAAAGGTTGTTTTTACCAGCCCTTGAAGACCTACCATCATAATGATTGTTGGAATCTTTGGAGATTTCTCAATTTCAGATGTTTCAGACCCAAGAATCTCTGTCAATTCTTCATTAACAATCTTAATGATTTGTTGCGAAGCATCAAGAGTATCAATGATTTCGTGACCTACAGCACGTTCACGAACACGTTTGATAAATGTCTTAACAACTGGTAGAGCTACATCTGCTTCAAGTAGTGCCAAACGAATCTCTTTAGTGACTTCTTGAACTTCTTTCTCTGAAAGTTTTCCTTTACGTCTTAAATTTTTGAAAACGCCTTGCAAGCGTTCAGTTAAGCTTTCAAAAGCCATATATCATTTCCCTCTCTTACTTTCTGCTTGAATCTAATCTCTATTATCAATGCTGCTCAGGACAGCAATTTGTTCCTGGAGATAGCTATCGTCTGCGTATTTTTCAATGATATCATCAAAAATTTGGCTACGAACGATGTAATCTGAATACATATGTAATTTCATCTCGTAAGCTTCTAAAATCTTCTCAGTACGTTTGATGTTATCATATACGGCCTGACGACTCACACCAAATTCCTCGGCAATTTCTGCCAAACTATAATCATCCGCATAATATAGCTCAATATAGTTCATCTGCTTATCTGTTAACAAGGCTGCATAGAACTCAAACAGGGCATTCATGCGATTGGTTTTTTCAATTTCCATAAGCTCCATTTTACCATAAAATCATGGTGTTAGCATCATTCTTATGCAGAAAAAAGCAGTGACTTCTAATTGTTCTCCAAATAAAATTCAAAACGGTCACCAACATAGTAACTTCTTACATATTCGAAAGCCTGACCGTCCTGGAGAAAGGAAATTTGTGTCAAACTCAGGAGAGCATCACCGGTCTTAACCTTAAGGTGCTTGGATAAACTACTATTGGCCAAACTAGCTGATATGGTCTGCTGACTTTTCCCAATTTCATAACCATTATCGGTCAGTGTCTTGAAGAAATGTTCCGTAATTTCTGACTCCTTGAAACCTCGGATAATCTTCTCAGGGATACTGGCAATTTCATAGGCAACCGGAATGTCATCGGCAAAACGAACACGTTCCATACGAATGACATGGGACTGTGGCAAGACACCTAAATTCTTGATTTCAAACTCATTTGGATGTAGACGTTGATACGAAATAAGCTCACTAGATGGCTTCTTGCCTTGGGATTTGACAATCTCAGTAAAACTCGTAGTTCCACGCATCTTTTCCTTAACTCGACTGCTAGCTACAAAGGTTCCACTTCCTGGTTTGCGTTCTAAAATCCCCTCATCCACTAAAAGTGTTATCGCCTGGCGCACAGTCATCCGACTCACATCAAAAGTCTCGCAAAGATCTCTCTCGCTAGGAAGACGTTGCCCGATTTTCCAAGCACCATCATCAACATCTTCCTTAATCTTATCATGTATCCGAATATACGCTGGTAACATCTAAATCCCCTCCTTATTTTTCCCTATTTTACAAAAAGTGACATAATTGTAAAGATAAGTAAGGGACTTACAGTTTCTCGTATAAATCTATGTGCTAAGTCCATAAATTTGTGATACAATGATTGCATAAGAAAGAGTCCATGTGTGACGTAAAAAGAAAGGGTAATAATGACTGACATTTCTACTTTTGAATGATGTGCAGAAAATCATTGTTCTAGACTATGGTAGCCAATACAATCAGCTGATTGCACGTCGTATTCGTGAATTTGGCGTTTTTCTCTGAATTGAAGAGCCATAAAATTACCGCTGATGAAGTCCGTGCCATCAATCCTATCGGTATCGTACTTTCAGGTGGTCCTAACTCTGTTTATGCCGAGGATGCTATCGGTATTGATGAAGAAATTTTCGAGCTTGGTATCCCAATTCTTGGTATCTGTTACGGAATGCAACTTTTGACCCATAAACTCGGTGGTAAAGTTGTTCCTGCTGGTGAAGCAGGTAACCGTGAGTATGGCCAATCAACACTTCGCCTTCGTGCCCAGTCAGAGATCTTTGCTGGAACTCCTGAAGAACAAGTTGTTCTGATGAGCCACGGTGATGCTGTTACAGAAATTCCAGAAGGTTTCCATCTTGTTGGTGACTCAGTGGATTGCCCATTCGCTGCGATGGAAGATACTGAGAAAAACTTCTATGGTATCCAATTCCACCCAGAAGTTCGTCACTCTGTATATGGTAATGATATCTTGAAAAACTTTGCTTTTGGCATCTGTGGTGCCAAAGGTGACTGGTCAATGGCTAACTTCGTAGATATGCAAATTGCACAAATCCGTGAAACAGTTGGTGACCGTAAAGTCCTTCTTGGGCTCTCAGGTGGGGTTGATTCATCTGTTGTTGGTGTCCTTTTGCAAAAAGCTATCGGAGATCAATTGACATGTATCTTCGTTGACCACGGTCTTCTCCGTAAAGGTGAAGGTGACCAAGTTATGGAGATGCTTGGAGGTAAATTTGGACTTAACATTATCCGTGTTGATGCTTCTAAACGCTTCCCTAGACCTCTTGTCTGCGTTGATGATCCTGAGAAAACGTAAAATCATCGGTAACGAGTTTGTGTTTACGTCTTTGATGACGAAGCAAAGCAAACTTAAAGGTGTAGACTTCCCTAGCTCAAGGAACACTCTACACTGATATTATTGAATCCGGTACTGAGACAGCTCAAACAATCAAATCTCACCACAACGTTGGTGGTCTTCCAGAAGACATGCAGTTTGAATTGATTGAACCACTTAACACCCTCTTTAAAGATGAAGTCCGTGCCCTTGGTACTGAGATGGGAATGCCTGATGAAGTCGTTTGGCGTCAACCTTTCCCAGGACCAGGACTTGCCATCCGTGTTATGGGTGAAATCACTGAAGAGAAAACTTGAAACTGTTCGTGAGTCTGATGCTATCCTTCGCGAAGAAATTGCCAAAGCTGGTCTTGATCGTGATGTATGGCAATGCCACTGTTAACACAGGCGTTCGCTCTGTCGGTGTTATGGGTGATGGCCGTACTTATCACTACTATCGCTATCCGTGCTATCACTTCAATTGACGGCATGACAGCTGACTTTGCGAAACTTCCATGGGAAGTTCTTCAAAAGATTTCTGTTCGTATCGTTAACGAAGTTGACCACGTTAACCGTATCGTCTACGATATTACAAATAAACCACCTGCAACTGTAGAGTGGGAATAAAAACTAAAATCATCAAAAGCGCTGAACGCAATCGTTCAACTCTTTTTGTTTTATATCTAAATGAAGTTTTTAGAGCAATAAAAATTCCATCAATACAAATAAATCAACGGAATTTCGTTCAGATATACTGCTTTCAAAAAGTAGTTTAGCCAGTTTAGGCTGCAACTCCTCATATGGTCATGGTGAGGTATGACGGATGT
>BNJS01002650.1_pt1 | contig 62391 bp, 92 predicted proteins | sample 8540461 | NCBI WGS metagenome assembly BNJS01 (sample SAMD00202454, study PRJDB9452) | human saliva metagenome | isolation source: human saliva | place: Japan
ATATGAGTACGTACGGTAGAAGATATTCAATAGAGACATATTTTTCATATGCATATTTTAAATGTAAAAAAAGTAAGTATTTCCTGTTTGGGAGATACTTATTTTTGTTAATGTTCAACTGATTATTTTTCTTCCTTGTGTACTCCGTTTCCACTTTCTTAGACAAAGAAAAACAGTAAATCTTTTCTAATTTACTGTTTTTATGTTAGCTAATATCAAATTGTTAGTTTAGTAAAGTTAAGAATATCCTACTTGCAATACTCTTTTATTTTTACTGGCATATTCAGCCAAAAAGATTCTCTGAATAAATTTTTCGTTTTTGAATTTCTGACTTCCTTCCAAAGAATAGAAAGCTACTTTTAATTTGTTCGAGTAGTTGCAACTATTTTTCGTCTGCATAGAAATCCTTTATGAATTGATTCCATTGACAAACCGAATTATCGTACTTGGCATAATCTGATTTTTCCATAATAAACTTTTTAGCATATCTTGAATTGTAAAACTCAAATCATTTTCCTTTTTTACTTTTCTCCAAGCTGTTGCCATATCAGCAGTAAATTTAAATGGTGCTATACCTGTTAAAACAGAGAAGTATTCTCTGAACTTTGCATTAAAAAGAAAAGCCACATTCAAGTAACGGTGTATCAGCAGTAATATTTTTCAACTTTCTTCTTTTCCTTTTTTTATTGATGATATTTTTAATTAAATTACCTTTAAAAATACTGTTCAATAATGTGATTGAGTTCTTGTTTTTGTACCTCTATGTTCTAATCCAATAGATTTACATATTTGTGAAAGTTCTTCACGATACCAATAGTATTTATTAAACGCATCAAATGATGTTATTTTTTATCAAATTCAGGTCTATTTTTCTATCAACATTTTATCTCCTTAAACCTAATTTACTTTTCATATCTAAACAAATTACAATTTTTTGGTTTCTATTATCAAAAATACCAATAACCAAATCACTAATATTAGATGCGTTATATAAAATTATAGTTTCAATAAAATTCCAATAACTGCTGCTACGAGAATAAATAGTATTGGATGTGTCTTTGGTCTGAAGTGATATACTGCTAGCATGCATGCAAATATGATGATAGGCTTCCACTTAAATAAACTGAAAAGAGATTTTGTTGTTTGGAATGCTGTGATATCAAATAATGCTAGTAAATAGATACCTATCACCGCAGATGTGATTAAACCTACTACTGCAGGTCTTAAGCCCATGAATGCATTTTGTACAATTACAGAGTCTTCAAATTTTTGAAGCGCTGTTGCAATCAGAATAATCGACAGAAATGCTGGTGCTGTAACAGATAGAGTTGTGGCGATGCCACCGAAGAAACCGTATACGTGATTTCCTACATAGGTTGCCATATTGACACCCATTGGTCCAGGTGTTGATTCACTGATAGCGACCATGGTTGTTAAGTCTGTTAGACTAAACCAGCCATATTTTAATGACATCTCTTGTAAGAAGGGGATTGTTGCGAGTCCTCCGCCGATGGAGAATAAACCGGTTTTAAAGAATTCCCAGCATAACAATAAAAAATTTGTCATGATAATTACCTCACTGGTATCTTATCACGACAAATTTTGTTGTAAAACTATTCTTCTTCAGAATCATCTACTCGAGTTTTGACACCCCAGATGAAGTAAATCATATGGCCTAACCATACAACCCCAAGAATTGCACATGGAATATACAATGCTTTACGAATCATCATAATAAATCCGAATAACATAAATACAGTAACTGTACACATCACACGAATTTTAGCGGCTTTTGTCATACCTTTACCGCTAAGATGGCTCTCTAAGTTATTTTTGTATATCTTGGTGTTGATAAACCAGTTGTGTAATCTTTCAGAACTCTTACTATAGCTAAACGCTGCGAGTAGTAGGAATGGGAAGGATGGTAGTAGCGGAATAAAGGCTCCTATGGCACCAACTCCAAGGCTGATACTTCCTAGTACGACCCAAAATATCTTTTTTGAATTCATTTCTGTTTCTCCAGCTTTCTTTTTTCTTTGATACTTTCAATGAGATGGCGAATTGTTGCGATTGGATAATATAACAACATCCTTGGACCGCAAAAGCGCATTACATTTTTGATTCTTTCTCTCATTTCTGGTTTGTAACAATGCACACGGCAGTTTGCGCAGAAGGTTTTTGTTTCCATGAAGGGGCAGTGGTTACTGCGCAGTGTAGCGTAATCAAGCAACTGCTGACATTCAGGACAAAGGCCATCTTTAGTACCATGTTTCTTTTTACAGTAAACTTCAATCATCTTTGAGACGATAGAAATCTCACGTTGACGTTTTTCTTCAATTTTGTTCATGCATGACACCTTCTGATGCACGATAGATGCGGTCAGCGATTGCCATTGTTGATTCACGATGGGATACCAAGATAATGCATTTATCGTGTTTTTGTTGTTTTAAAGATTTAAGAATAATGCCTTCATTGATACTATCAACGTTACTTGTAGGCTCATCTAATAGGATTAACTTACTACCACGTAGGAATGCGCGGGCTAGACCGATACGTTGTTTTTCACCTGCAGAAAGATGATCTCCAAGTGTACCAACTTTACTTTGGTAGCCATCCGGTAGTGTCATGATAAAGTCATGAATAGATGCGTTGCGGCATGCATTCTGAATTTCTTCTAATGTAGCTTCTGGTTTTGCAATGCGAAGGTTTTCTTCAACAGTATCATCAAAGAGATATGTTGTTTGGCTTACCATTGTGGCATTCGATAATAAACTATCTGTATTGATTTCATTAATATCAATGCCGTTGTATAGAATATCGCCTGTTTCTTTTTGCCAGAAACGTAGTAATAGTTTTAGGAATGTTGACTTACCACAGCCTGATTCACCAACGATACCAACAATCTCACCAGTCTTTGCATGCATAGAGATATCTTTTAGTACCTGTGTTTGTCCATCATAAGAGAAGGATAAATGATTTACTTCTAAGCTTTCAAATGTAAAGTCTTTACCGTCAGTAATCGGTGTTACTGCTGGTTTTTCTGATAGTAAGTTGAGTACACGATCACCAGACGCAAATGTCTGTGTTAAGTTACCTGGTAGTGCAGAGATTGCGATAACTGGTCCGAATGATCCAAATACTGCTGTTACACCAATTAACATCTTACCGATTGTTAGACTGTTATTTGCGACTAGGATAATACCTACAATTAATGTAAGGATGATAAAGATAGAAACACTCAGTTCTGTTTCTGCAGTCGCTTTCGCTGTATCGTGCTTCATCTTCTTTGTTTCAAGAAGAAGTGAATCAGAACGTTTGTTTACTTCATCTTTACGCTGATCTTGTGCATGCATAAGCACGATATCCTTAATACTTTAATACTATCTAAGAAGTAAGCATTAAAGGATGCAAATTCAGCACGATAACGAACACCCGATTCTTTTAATCTGCTGGAAGAAATCATTGGCACAATAATACCAATTGTGAGATATCCAAGTAATGCGATTAATGCAAGATACCAATTTACTGTAAATCCAACAAATAGAGTTACACATGTTGATACGATAACCGCGATACAAATAGGGGAAATCGTATGTGCATAGAATACTTCTAATGTTTCGATGTCAGCAGTAATCATAGAGATGATTGCGCCTTTTTGCTTGCTTTCAAGTTTTGCAGGACAAAGAATACGTAATGCACGGAAAATCTTGTCACGTAATACTGCTAGAAGTTTAAATGCAATGTAGTGGTTACTATATTGTTCAAGATAACGTAAGAAACCACGTAATACACCAAAGCCAATTGTTAAGGCGATGATTGTCCCGTAAGAAAGAGGGATTGCTTCACCGAGGGATTTGGCAATACCAACTGCACCCATGAGTGTTACACCCATCGCAACAATAAAACCTACAGAACCGTTAATAACAGCAAGAATCATGATATATGCTAGTGAACCTAGTAAGGTGATGAGGCTTGCCATGATTTTAGCGCCACTACGGCGGATATATTTCTCGTTTGTCATGCGACCACCTCCGTATAGCCTTCTTCTAAGTTCTTTTGTGTTGTATATAGTTTTGCATAACCTTCATGCATGTTCATAAGTTCTTCGTGTGTACCATGTTCTTTTACTTCGCCATCTTCGATATAGTAGATGGTATCAGACGCAATGACATTTGCTAAACGATGTGAAATAACAATTACGGATTTCTCTTTGGATAGTTCCTTGATGTTATTCATGATAATAGCTTCGCTTTCAATATCGATATTACTTGTGGCTTCATCGAAGATGTAGATATCTTTGTTTGCGACTAGATTAATTGCAAGTGCTAGTCGTTGTTTCTGGCCACCAGAGATGTTTGCGGCGTCTTCTGTAATGACTTTATCTAGTCCGCCGTTTTCGATAATAAAATCATAGAGATTTACTTTCTTAAGAGCTGTAAAGATTTCATCTTCTGTTACGTCTGCTTTTGCTAGCATAAAGTTTTGACGAATTGTTTCATTAAAGATATAGGTGTTATAACTTACAACTGAAATGTGAGAGTAGTATGATTCTCTACTTAATGTTTCTAGTGGTTTATTTCCAACAAGGATAGAGCCTTGTTGAGGGTGATATGCACCTAATAGTAAATTTACAACTGTAGATTTTCCTGAACCGGACTCACCGACGATTGCATACATTCCAGTTGAGCCAAAGTTCATGGATGCATGTTTCAACACATCGCGTGTTCCATCATAAGAGAAGGTAACATCTTTCACTGTAATTTCTGTATTATCTACTGTTTCGCTACCCCATACTGGGTCTGGTTGTGCAAGTAATGAGAGAATCTTGTTACCTGCACTTGCGCCATTCATTGCAATATGGAAGGCAGAACCAAATGCACGTAGTGGTAAAAAGAAGTCTACAGCTACAAGAATTAGGAATAGTGCTGCGTAAGCAGATAAGTTTCCATTTACAACAGCATTAATGGTTAAGGCAATGCCAAGACCAGCACCACCATAAGCAACCATGTCCATGATTGTTGTACTAGCCAACTGCATGACTAATACCTTCATCGTAATCTTACGGAACTCTTCGCTTGTCTCGTTCATCTTGATATTTTGTGCTGCATCAGCTTGGAAAATCTTTAGTTCTTTGAGACCTTGTACACTATCTAAGAAGCTATCTCCCATGGAAGTGTATTTACCCCAGTACTTCGCAAAGATTTTCTTTGCGTAACGGGATACTGCAATAATTGACATTGGAATGAGTGGTACGCATGCAAGTAATACAAGTGCAACTGCCCAATTGATACGTACTGTAACTACAAACAAAATGATTGGAGCAATCATCGCATAGAAGAATTGCGGAATATATGCAGAATAGTATAGGTCTAACTGCTCTACACCTTCCATGGATAACTGTGTTAAACCAGCCATACTCATATTGTCGGTTGTACGAACACCAAGCTTGATAATCTTGTCATAGATTTTCTGGCGTAGATCCTTCTTTACGTTTCTACCTAAAGTATCCTTTAAGTCACCAATCATTCGAGACGTCACATAACGAATTGCCATCGAAATTATGACAATGACTGCTGGAAGGATAAAGCCTTGTGCACCACTACCAGAGGAAGCGTAATCTGCTGCATACTGAATGGCATAACAGATGGATGCAGTAATTGCAAGGTTAGCAAATAACCCCACAATCATCAGTCCAACAGCATAGAATATATATTTTTTATTTTCACCCAAAAGGGCTAAAAGTTTTTTATCTATCATGTCTAGAAATCCTTTCGCATAGATTATTTTACACGATAAGTTAGTTATAGATAACTAAAATAACATAAAAAACAACAATCTTATACGATTGTTGTGAAAATAACAGATTATTTACGGTGAATCTTATTTTTATACGTATAGAATACGTAGCCAAATACAGCGGCTAGTATTACAAGAAGTACAGTTGGAATTTTTGTAAAGTATGCTAGTAAGAATGCCACAAGACAGATGATTAAACTAGGGATATCTACAACGCTAGTCTTGAATAAATTTTTTACTGCCCCAAACATTAATACGCACACCGCAATCTGAATTCCAGAAAGCGCATGTTTTACAATATCGAGGGAAGAAAAGTTAGATAAAAAGGTTGCGATAATACTAATGATAATAATAGATGGAGTAATAACGCCGAGTGTCGCTGCTAAAGCACCGAAGAAACCATCAATCTTACCACCGATGAATGTGGATAAGTTGACTGCGATCGCACCTGGGGTACATTGGCTAATTGCATAGTAATTTAATACATCCTCAGCTGTTACCCAGTGGTATTTATCGACAACTTCTTTTTGAATCATTGGAATCATTGCGTATCCACCACCAAAGGTAAATAAGCCAATTTTGAACCAAGAGATATATAGTTTAGCGATTTTGTTCATGTAACCTCTTTTTCTTGAATTCAACACTAGCATTTTTTTGACTATCAGTAAATAAAATTACGTATGTAGAATACAATTGAAGAGATATAAAAATCGTGTATTATGCTATAATTCACTAGTGAGAGGTTATAAAAAATGAAAAACAGAAAGAACTCTGATTTTGGTTGGATATTCTTCTTAATATTATTTCTTGGAGGAGGAACGTTTATACCTATGTTAATTATTATTGGTATCGTATTTGCGATTGTAATGGCAGCGGTAAATGCCTCAAAGAGAAATGAGCAAAGATCAAACCCATACGCAAGCTATTCTTCATCTACATATTATGCTGGTAATCGTGCTTCAAATATTTCCGCATCACAGATGGCAAAGAATAATATTTTCTTACGTAAGTGGTTTAGAACACATACTGCGTTAAACGTTAGCACAGGTATTGAACTACGTGTACGTAATGGTGAATACAAGTCACTCTCTAATTTAGATGTTTATCGTAATGGTATCCTGGTAAGTGGTTTGAATGTATTTGGTGCAAACTACCCAGAATCTTATGAACAGATCTTAAGAGAAGTTTCTAAGCAGGCAGATGATTATCAAAATACAGATGTCATCGATGTACAAGCTACACCAACAAATGTGAAGAAGGAAGAAGTAAAAGTTGAAGAACCATCTCTAGTGCACAGAGCTATATTGATCAAATTAACGCACTTAATGACGCAATTCCGGATGAAGAAATCTCAAATGGATTATTTGAAACATGTGCACTTTTAAAACAGGCACAGAAGTTAGAAATAACTTTCCCTGCATCCAAAGGAAAGCTCAAGAAGTTATATGAATATTATTTGCCAATCCTTGTGCGTATTTTAAAACAATACGATGCTCTTCAGACCGCGCAGACAGATCCAAACTACGCTGAAACAAAAGAGAAGTTAGGTAAGACTGTCGTATTAATTAATGATGCGATGAAGAATATGATTGCAAGTTACACAGACCAAGACTTTATTAATCTATCTGCTGATATGGCTACCTTAAATGCTGTATTAAAGAAGGATGGCTTAACCAGTGATGGAATGATTGAAGTTGGAAACAAAGGAGACGAGTAATGTCGAAGGATCGTAGAACAGAGGAAAAAGAAAGACTTTGGAATGAGGTCTTAGGCAAAAAACGTGCGTATGAGTCCACAGATGCTTCGGAGCAAATTACTTTAAGCATTGATGGTAATGAACAAAGCCAGAATTTGAATATTCTAAAACAACCAGACCAAGCAATGCAGGAATTGAATGCAATCTTGCGTAAGCAGCAGAAGGATCTGGAAGATATGCATGCGGCATTACAGAAGAAAGATGAACCATTAGATATCTCTGCAATGAGCATGGATGTTTTAGAAAGAGACTTAAAGCGTGATTATGGTTTAAGTGAAGTTGAACAGAAACCTGTTGAGAAGAAGGAGTTTAACTCACAGAAGTTATTCGATGATATCTATAACGTCATCATCTCAAAAGTAATGGGTCAAAAAGACGCAATCCAACAAATGGTAAATGCGTTTAGAAGACCATACTTGATGGGTGAGGAAGCAGGAAAGGCAAAGAATGTCATTCTTGTCTCCGGTCCAGTGGGTTCTGGTAGACATGAAGCTGTTACACAGATGGCTCGTTCTTTATACGAACGTCAAGTATTTGTTAGTGATGAAGTCTATACGATTGATATGAGTCGTTATACATCATCAGGGCAAGAACAGATTTTCTTACAGGACCTGTATGAGGCAATCTCAGGTAATGGTTCTGTTATCTGTTTTGAGAACTTTGAAAATGGATTCCCAGCATTCTTGCGTATGATTAGTTCGCTTGTGACAACAGGTAGTTGCGTACTAAACAAGCGCTATGTATTAAATAAGGGAGTACTTGTAGAGAATCAGACTGGACTTGTAAAAGATAGCGTGGATACTTTAAACGTCGGTGGTAAGTATCTTGTGTTTATGACAACCGGTAGTGTATCGAAGGTTCAAGATGCCTTCGGTGCAGATTTTATGTACCATGTATTAGATACAGTTACGTTAAAGAAACTAGATGAAGATAGTATTCGCTCCATTATCCAAGTTCAAACAACAAACTTGGTTAAGAAAGCTGAGGAGAATCTAAAGATTAAGTTACAGGTTGAAGATTCTGTACAGGATTGGGTAGCGCAACACTTTAATAAGGATTTAGGTGCAGCATCTATCAGCTCTAATTTCTATGATTTCTATGTGTCCCTCGGACAGGCTGTATTAGACCATTCCCTGGGAAATATGGAAGAGATTCCTATGACTGTAAAGAATGATATTCCTATCATTACAGTTAAGGAACAAGACATTCAGATGAGTCGATCACGTAATAGTAGCGAAGAACTTGAAGAAGTAAATCGCGAATTAAGTGAGATTATCGGTCTTGATGAAGTGAAGTCCTATATTACTTCCTTGCAATCCTTAGTTGCAATGCAGCAAAAGCGTCGTGAACAAGGTATGAAGACTGCGACACTTTCAAAGCATATGATCTTTACAGGAAATCCTGGTACAGGTAAGACAACAATTGCGAGATTAATTTCTCGTTATATGAAGGCTATCGGTGCATTAACACAAGGACAGCTTGTAGAAGTGTCTAGATCAGACTTAGTTGCACAGTATGTTGGACAGACTGCTCCATTAACGATGTCAGTCATTAAGTCTGCGATTGGTGGTGTACTCTTTATTGATGAAGCTTACGCGCTACATCGTGGTAAAGATGATGCGTTTGGATTAGAGTGTATCGATACGCTTGTAAAGGCGATGGAAGATAACCGTGATAACTTAATTGTTATCCTAGCGGGATATAAGAAGGAAATGTCTGTATTCCTAGAGTCTAACTCTGGTCTAAAGTCACGTTTCCCAAATATCATCAACTTCAAGGATTACACAGGTGAAGAACTCTATAAGATTGCTTGTCTACAAGCAAAGAGTAAAGGCTATCATATCGATGAAGCTCTTGCGGATAAATTAACTGCTTACTTCAATGAAGTACAGAGTATTAATCCAATGGAAGCTGGTAATGGTAGACTTGCACGTAATATGATTGAAGACGCAATCTTACGTCAATCCACGAGACTTGTATCTAATCCAGATAGTGATATGAGTGAACTGATAGAGGGCTGACTTTGATTTCACAATCAAGATTCAACCTCCAAAGACTAGTGATTCACCCTACACTAGAAGATTTATTAAAGATGACACGAAAAGTAGTATTAAAAAAAGTGCTAAATAAAATTGTTTAGCACTTTTTATTATGTATATACATGCATGCACGTTTTTGATATATCAATTATAAATAGTTGAATATGCAAGTATTTTTGGAAGAATTTATATATATTATGCATGCATGGTTTTGCACAATTATATATTGTGTAATTTTGTGTGAAAAATTGTGTATTCTATGCGCCAAATTTGACGTTTTAATATATTTTTCGTGTATGATTTTTTTATATGAAAACATTTATTATCAAAATGACGACAAAAGAAAGTTTCTTGTGATTTGGTTTGGCTGCTTGCATGTTGGGTGGCTACAGCACTTGGATATGTGTTTGCAAGAAACGATTATATGAATAAACAGATGTTACTATCACAGGCTAAGTTATATGATTCATTGAAAATTAACATGAGTGGTATTACGACAGCTGAGTATGGAAGTACATTTGACTTACATACATTAGTTGCGGAACATACTGGTGACTTAAAGATTGATGGACAGATCGACGCTAGTGCGGTTGGTACGTATCCAATTAAACTGATATTGTCTGGTAAAGAGTCTAAGTTTGGTTTAACAAATTCTAAGACATTTACCGCGAGTGTAAATGTTGTGGATACAAAACCTGCAGATATTACTTTAGCAGCTAGTAGCGTAGATATTAAAGCGGGAAGTTCTTATGATTTATTCTCCAATATTTCCTCGGTAATTGATCCAATTGATGGAAGCTTAACTGCTTCAACTGAAAATGGTAAGGGTTACTACACAGTAGCAGTGGATGGCGATATCTCCAAGGCTGGTACATATACAGCAACAGTTACTGCGACAGATAAGAATGGAAATGTTTCTACAGCCTCTTATACAATCAATGTGACAAGAGCGTATGTATCTAGTGGACCAGTTGATACTTCTGGAAACTATCAGACAATCTACTCTTACTTAACAGGCACACTTGGCTTATCTAAGGCAGCAGCTTGTGGTGTTCTTGCGAACATGTGGCAAGAATCCAAGTTTAATCCAACTGCAGGCTCATCCTATTACGGTTTATGCCAATGGGGTGGCGGTCGATATACAAACTTAGTTAACTACTGTGCAAATAATGGTCTCGACTATACAACGGTTGAAGGACAGTTAGCTTTCTTAACACATGAGTTAACAGGTGCGTATAACAGTACTCTTGTTGGATTACAGAATGTTGCGGATTCAGCAGAAGGTGCAGCTGAGGCAGCTACAATCTTTCGTAACAAGATACGAAGGTGCTTCTCATACAGCTGGACGTGCTGAAAAGGCATATGCATATTATCTAGAAGGATAATCATTTAAATAACCTCTATTTCGATTTGGATTTCTCCATCTCGAGAATTCTTTCGAAATAGATGGAGTTTTTGTTATGAATTTTACAATATAGATTTAATTAGATTTACATAGTATAACTAGGGAATATAAAGATAAATAGAAGTGTGGTATAGTAGATAAAACATAGACACAGAGGACCAGCCTACATTAGCTCTGCACATTTCTATGTCATACAATATGAAAATGATAGGGCTTCCATACAATGAGAGGGGGATAGTTTTATCATGGATGAAAAAGGAGAAATGAAAAGTATGAAACAAACAGAAAGAATTGCTGGCTTTGTCTTGCTTGCAATTACAATTTTGTTCGGCATGTTTGGATTGAGTTCCTCAATGCTGTATTTTAGATTAGCGATGGGTTGTATCTTAGGTTACGCTCTTGCTAGAGGCTTTATGGGATTTGCGGGAAGTGTAAACCGTGCCTATAAGGGTGGTTCTACAAAAGTCATGAGAACATTAATGTTTATGTTCTTCGTTTCCGCTGCAGTTAGTACAGCAGTATTATATAACGCAGACGTTTCCCAGTTTGACCTTTGGGTAAACCCTATTAACTTAGGTTTAATCTTAGGTGGACTTCTCTTCGGTTTCGGTATGGCTTTTGCGTCATGCTGTGCATCTGGTGTACTAACAGACTTAGTTGCTGCATTTCCAAGAGGTATTGTTACACTACTATTCTTCTGTATTGGTGTATTTGCTGGTTTCCCAATTCAGAATACAGCAAGTTGGGTACAGGATTCTTTGATCAAGTTTGGTGATAAGAATGGTGTATACTTCCCAGATCTATTCGGATTTGATGGTTTACAGGGCTACTTAGGTGCATTAATTCTAACTGGTATTCTTTGCTTAATCGTAGTGAAGTTAAGTTATCTCTATGAAAAGAAGAGAAAGGAAGCAGGAACTTACTTCGGTATCGGTAGCGAAACAGTACAGTTAGCTGCTGAAAAGAAGTCTTTAGATGAAACAGAACCAGTTTGTCCATGTAGTGAAGATGGATATGAAAAGTACGTTTCTCGTCCTTGGAGCTTAAAGACATCTGTTCTTGTAATTTCTGCTGTATTTGTACTTCTCATGGGTGTTACTAAGGCTGGTTGGGGAGCAAGTACTCCTTACGGATTCTGGTTCGGTAAGTTGCTCATGTTATTCGGTGTTAAGGTAGAAACTATCGTTGAGTTTACAAAGGGAGCAGCTGGTCCTTACCAAATGCCTTTCTTTGAGCATCCAATTAATGTACAGAACGTAGGTATCGTATTAGGTACATTTATCTACATGTTAACTTCAAATAACTTCGTATCATTCTGCAAGTCAAGCTGGAAGATGAATCCAAAGCAGGCATTATTCTATGCAATCGGTGGCTTCGCTATGGGATTTGGTACAAGACTTTCTAACGGATGCAACGTAGGAGCTCTATATACTCCAATCGCAAACTTCTCATTATCAGGATGGATTTTCTTAATTGTCATGGTAACTGGTGGTGTTGTTGGAAATATCATTGCTAAAAAAGTTCGATTATAAAATCAATGGATAAAAAATTAAGATATATTGATGTTCTTGGGTTAGTGATTGGAGCCATTATAGGCTGGGGCTCCTTTACGCTTCCAGGCACAAAGTTTTTAAGAGAAGCAGGTGTAATCAATACCTTTATAGGTCTTTTAATTGGTGGCGTTTTTATCATGGTGATACAGAATGGCTACCATATCATGTTAGAGAATCATAGAGAAGATGGTGGGGAATTCACCTATGCTTTAAATCATCTAGGCACAGGACATGGCTTTGTAGTTGGTTGGTCCTTAAGTCTTTGCTATTTGAGCATGGTACCGCTAAATGCAGGAGCCTTTGTGCTGCTGCTTCGTGAGATATTTGGAGCGAAGATGGATTTTTTCTATCTATATTCTATTTCGGGATATCCAATTTATCTAACGGATGTACTTGTGATGTCTGCCGTCATTATCTTATTTGGTTACATCAATATTCAAGGGTTAAAAATTAGCACGAAAGTGCAAAATATCATGAGCATTCTTTTGGCAGTCATTGTATCAGGACTTCTATGCTTGATGTTTATGAGAAGTGATTTGCAGGCCTTTCATCAAAACTATGTGGACAACTACCACTTTTCGTTCGGTGAGATTTCAAAGATCATAGCGATAGCACCCTTCTTGTTTGTAGGGTTTGATGTAGTGCCGCAGGTTTCCGAGGAACTAGGCTTTAAACCTGAAAAATCTACGTTACTCGTAGGGATTTCGGTATTTGTTGGTATATTCATTTATGGAGCATTAAATACTATAGCTGGATTAGGCTTTTCACCTGAAGCAGCTATGAAAACGCATTGGGCCGTTGCGGATGCGGTGATTCAACACTTAGGTAAAGCTGGATTCTATATCATGTTAATTGCTTTGGCAGCTGCTGTGATTGGTGGAATCAATGGCTTTATGATTGCATCGAGTAAACTGGTTGCAAGTCTATCCGAAAGAAAACATCTTGGTCCAAAATACAACATCAAGAATGATAAAGGTGTACAACCTTATGCAATTCTATTTGTCTGTGCAATTAGTTTGATTGGAGCCTTTGTTGGAAGACGTGTAATTATCTATATCGTAGATATGGCAAGTGTTCTTGCGGCAGTAGCGTATATGTACGTCAGTTTCATCAGTATTTCTCTTGCGAAATCCAAAGTGGAAAAAGTACTGTGTATGCTTGGTTCGCTGATTTCAGCCGGTTTTATCGTGCTGTTAATGTTTCCGGGATCTCCCGCACAACTTTCAAAGGAAGCTTTCATTAGTCTAATCTTATGGACACTATGTGGAGTTTTAGTATATCAATTTCGAAAAAGAAAGAATGTTTCGTAAAGAAAAGGAGAGAGTATGAAGATTGTAGTTGTAGGTGGTGTAGCTGGTGGTGCCAGTGTTGCCGCAAGAGCTAGAAGAATCGATGAAACAGCAGAAGTTATTATGTTTGAAAGAGGAGAAAATGTATCCTTCTCTAATTGCTGCCTTCCTTTCGCTTTAAGTGGAATCGTTGATAATAGCGATAAGCTAGTTTTGATGAATCCAGAAGAATTCTGGAATAAGTACAGAATTAAGGCTTTGGTAAAGCATGAGGTTACAGAGATTCATCCAGACAAGAAAGAAGTAGTTGTTAAGAACTTAGTTGCTGAGAAAGCTTTACAGAAAGCTTTTGATAAAGTTAGCACTTTTCCCCAGGTGCTAACGCAATCTTGCCAGCTTCAATCAAGAGGTATCGATCGTGAGAATGTATTTGTAGTAAAGAATGTTACAGACATTAAGAAGATTGAAGCCTTTGTAGCTGCTAAGAATGTAAATAAGGTAACTGTCGTTGGTGGTGGTTTTATTGGTCTAGAAGTGGCTGAAAACTTCCGTGAAGCAGGAAAAGAAGTAAATCTTGTGGAAGGTTTACCACAGGTTATGAAGCCTCTTGATGAGAGATGCACTGGATTCTCCACAAGGAAATCATTGATAATGGTATTAACCTTTATCTAGGAAAGACTGTAACAGAAGTTGGTGAGGGTGAAGTGGTTCTCTCTAGTGGAGAACATCTACCAGCTGAAGCAGTAATTATGGCAATCGGTGTAGCACCAGAAACAAAGTTAGCTAAAGATTGTGGTATTGAACTTGGTAAGACAGGTGCCATCTTAGTAAACTATAACTATCAGACAAACTATCCTGATATTTATGCAGTCGGTGATGCAATCGAAGTTACAAATAGACTTACAAATGATAAGACTAGACTTCCACTTGCAGGACCTGCACAAAGACAGGCAAGAGCTGCAGCAGACCATATGTTTGGCGAGTCACATATTAATAAAGGTGTTATCGGATCAAGTTGTATCCACCTCTTTGGCTTAAATGTAGCAAACACTGGTTTAAATGAAAGAGATTGTCAACAACATGGTTATAACTATGACTTTGCGTATACAATCCCAGGAGATAAGGTTGGTTTAATGCCAGATAGTAACCCACTCTTCTTTAAGCTTATTTTTGAAAAGCCTACAGGAAGAATCTTAGGAGCACAAGCAGTTGGTAAGGGTACTGTGGATAAGAGAATCGACGTGATTGCGGCTATGATTAGCATGAATGCAACACTTGAGGACTTGAAGGAATTAGAACTTTGCTATTCCCCATACTACTCAACAGCGAAGGATGTTGTGAACCACACAGCTCTTGTAGGACTAAACCTTCTACATGATAAGTTCAGACAGGTTCCAGTTTACAAGGTAAGAGAACTTGTAGAAAACAACGCATGCATTATTGATGTTCGTAGAAGCAGATGAGTTTGAAAAGGGACACTTAATTAATGCAGTGAATATCCCAATGTCTCAATTCAGAGAGAGACTCAGTGAAATTCCTACAGATGTTCCTGTATACTTACACTGCCGTTCTTCACAACGTAGCTATAATGTCATCTGTGCATTACAGAAGCTTGGCTATACAAATGTTTACAATATTTCTGGTTCTTATCTAGGTATTAGTTTCTATGAATACTACAGAGATAAGGCAGAGGCAGAAAGCCAATTGTGACAGAATATAACTTTGCGTAATAATTACAAATTGTTGAAAAATGTTAAAGAATGGGGTTTCCTCATTCTTTTCATATGCAAAATGATATAATCAAAAGCGCAGAGGTGCTAGCAACATGAATAAATTTTTATTAAAAATTATAACTGTGATGACCGTACTTACAAGTACTGATTTCTACAGTTGTATACGCTGATGAAGAACAGACATCGGATGATAGTTCGACGGTACGTATTCTATTTACGCATGACTTACATGATCATATCGATTCCTATCGCGTGACGAATACAGAGACTGGTGAACCAGAAGTGATTGGTGGATATGCGGCACTAGCGGGAACCATTGCGGCCAATCGCAATGACCATACTGTACTAGTCGATGCAGGTGACTTCTCAATGGGTACATTTCTATAATGCCTTATTTGAAAAGAGTGCACCTGATTTATCACTATTAGGAATGATGGGTTATGATGCGACAACACTTGGAAACCATGAGTTTGATTATGGTGTTGCCTCTCTTACAAAGATGATTGAAAATTCTACCAATACCCCTCAATTCTTTGTAGTAATCTTACATTTGGTGAGGATGAAGAATCACAGGCGTTAAAGAAAGCCTGGGAAGATCATGGTGGTGCAGAATATAAAATCATTGAACGTGGTGGATATAAGATTGGCTTATTTGGAGTAATGGGTGAAGATAGTGTCTATTACACAGCTGCTGGCAATAACACTTTCCCTGATCGTATCTGAAGTAGCCAAAAGATGGTTCAGAAACTCAAAGAAGAAGGTGCACAAGTCATTGTATGCCTTTCTCATAGTGGCTACTAATAAAGATGCTAGTAAGTCAGAAGATGAAATCCTTGCGGATAAAGTAGATGGTATTGATGTGATTGTCAGTGGTCATACACATACTGTTTTAACAGAACCAATTCATAAGAATAAAACATGGATTGTATCTGCGGGATGTTTTGGTAAGTATCTTGGTTTGTTAGATATCAACGCAAAGACAAAAGAGAAGATTGATTATCAATTGATTCCTATTACGGCAGAAAGTCCAGTTGATCAAACAATTAACGCAAAGATTCAAGAGTATAAAGCAGACGTTAATGAAAATTACCTCAAGCAATATGGATATACAATGGACCAATCGATTGGGTATACAAACTTCCCACTAACGGATGTGTATGAAGATTATTCCGCCTTTACAGGAAACTCTATGGCAGACCTCATTACGGATGCCTATGTATATGCAAGCAAGTTAACAACCAAAGATACTTCATTTACGATAGGATTGACCGCAAAGGGAATTATTCGCTCTGGACTTGTGAAGGGTGATATCACAGTTGGGGAAGTATACGATGCGGTAAACCTCTGGTAAAGGAAATGATGGATTACTTGGGTACCCACTGATTCGTGTATACATGAAGGGATCTGATTTAATCAAGGTTGCGGAATTAGACCGAAGTGTAGGTAAGGATATGATGGTAGATGGACAGCTATTCTTTAGTGGCATGCAGTATCATTACTCCGATTATCGCTTTTATCTTAAATCATGTAGTCGATGCGGAAACTCGTACGAACGCAGGTTTCTATATACCTGTAGAAAAGGATAAGTTATATCCTGTGGTAACGAACTTGTATATCGCAAATATGTTGCCATCGGTGGGAAAGAAGACATTTAATCAACTAGACATTCATACATACGATGCCTCAGGTCATGAAATCAAAGATTTTTCAGATATGATTTTGTACAATGCGGATGGAACTGAGTTAAAAGAATGGCAAGCAATCACACGTTATATCTCAGATATGGATAAAGTAAATGGAGTATCTGAGATGAAAGCACAATACCAAACCGCAAGAGATCAGAAGATTAAGGATAAGCATTTTCAGCTTTTATTCGCTTCTTCCAAAATACATCAGCTTTTTGGCTATCGCGTCTATCTAGCAATCGTTATCGCAATCGCAGTACTGCTAGGAATTATCAGACTTAATCACATATTTGATTCGCAGACAGCGTGAGATGAATATCAAATTAAAAATACAACGTGGTATACTAAATCTATATACAACAGAAGGGGAATGACATGAGCGAAAATAATACAAATCAAACACAAACACAGGCACAAGCACAGACACAAACAGAGTCAGAAATCACACTTACGCTAACGCCTGATGAGCTTCAAGAAGAAAATCAAAAAGCAATTAACTGAATTAGAAGCAAAAGAAAAGCTGCTGAAGAAGATGAGAAACTAAAGCGATTGACCCAATTGAGGCAACAGAATTTAGTGATGCAGAAAAAAAGACAATTGATACTTTCTCACAGAAGATTGATATCATGGATTCCAATACAGTTCTCCAGTATGGTTCTGCTGCGCAGAAGAAAGTAACTGATTTCTCCAATACAGCATTACAGAATGTACGTACAAAGGACTTAGGTGAAATTGGAAATATCCTCACAGATCTTGTTGTAAATTTAAAGAATACATCTGACTCTGATGAGAAGAAAGGATTCTTCGCAAGCTTATTTGATAAAGGTAAGTCAAAGGTTGAAGAGTTCAGAGCTCGCTATGACAAGGCGGAAGCTAACGTTGAAAAGATTGCAGGTGTCTTAGAAGATCATCAAATTCAATTATTGAAGGATATCGCTTTACTAGATGAACTCTATGAACGTAACCAAGTAAACATCAAGGAATTAAGCATGTATATCATTGCTGGACGTAAGAAGTTAAAGGATGTTCGTGCAAATGAATTACCTGCATTAATCGCAAAGGCAAAGCAGACAGGCTTACCTGAAGATGCACAGAAGGCAAATGACTTGGAACAGGCTTGTGTACGTTTTGAAAAGAAACTCTATGACCTTGAACTAACAAGACAGGTTTCCATCCAGATGGCACCACAGATTCGTTTGGTACAGAACAACGATACTCTTATGACTGAAAAGATTCAGAGTACGCTTGCGAATACAATTCCACTTTGGAAGAATCAGATTGTATTGTCTTTAGGTATCACACACTCTAAGCAAGCAATGGAAGCACAACGTGAAGTTACAAACATGACGAATGAGCTTCTTAAGAAGAATGCGGAAACATTGCACCAGGCAACAGTTGATACAGCGAAAGAGAGTGAACGTGGTATCGTTGATATCGAAACATTACAACATACTAACGAACAGTTAATTTCTACATTGGATGAAGTATTGAACATCCAGAAGGAAGGCCGTGACAAGCGTGAAGCTGCACAGCTTGAACTACGTCGTATTGAAAACGAATTAACAAATAAGTTATTAGAAATCAATGCAGAAAAAGACGTCACAAAGAGATAGTTTCCAAAAAAGAAGTGGTTTCACTTCTTTTTTTAAGTCGATAAAGAAGCTTCCAAAGATGTAAAACACGTTTTAGACTATTTATGGATGGGGAAATTGCAACCAGGTAGTCGTTTACTTGAAAAATAAAAAGAAATACTCACCCTCGACCTTTGATATGAAACATTAAGATAGAAAAAAACGGCATAAAGTAGAAAAACCACTATGTAGATAAAGACAAGTGACAGATAATATAAAATTACAAGGAGATATATAAAATGAACAATTATATAAAAATAAATCAAGATAGATGGAATAATGTAAAAAATGACTATACGGAACCATTGACACATGAAGAATTAGAAGAAGTTAGGAATAATCCAATTTCTGTAGCATTAACCGTTGGAGAAAAAGTTCCAAAAGAATGGTTTGAAAAAACAAACGGGAGAAAAGATCTTAGGTTTGGCTTGTGGTAGTGGACAACAGGGACCGGTTTTCGCTGTAAAAGGTTATGATGTCACTATAATGGATTTTTCTAAATCACAATTACAAAGAGATGACATGGTTGCTAAAAGAGAAGGGTTAAAAATCAACACAGTTCAAGGCGATATGACAAAACCATTTCCATTTGAAAATGAAACTTTTGATATTATTTTTAATCCAGTTTCAAATGTATATGTAGAAGATTTAGAAAACATATATAAAGAAGCCTCTCGGGTATTGAAAAAGGGTGGATTGTTAATGGTCGGATTTATGAATCCTTGGATATACATGTATGATGCTGATATTGTATGGGACAAGCCTGATGAGGAATTACTTTTAAAGTTTTCAATACCTTTTAATTCAAGAGAGCTTGAAGAGGAAGGCAAGATAACCATAAATCCAGAATATGGATATGAATTTAGCCATACTTTAGAAACTCAGATTAGAGGACAACTTAAAAATGGTCTTGCTATGATAGATTTTTATGAATCGTGTGACAAAAGACATAGATTATCCCGTTACGGAAGTGACTATATAGCTACACTTTGCATTAAACTATAATGTGATAGAACGTACTTTAGGAGAATACCCTGTTTTTCATGCAATATTTAGGAAATCTCAAGAAACGGTCCATTGACCATAGAAAATAACAACAGCATAATTTATCTATAGTCATTATGGAGGATTCGTGATGTCAAATATAAAAGTTACGATGTTATCAACATCAGATAAGAAATCATATATTACAGATGTTAACGGATGATTTACCAGTATTTCGTGCTCGTATTGGAATCTCGCAAGAAGAATTATGCATGATTCTAGGTATCTCTCGTCAGACATATAGTGCAGTGGAAACTGGCAGACGTCAAATGAGTTGGCATACATTCTTAACACTGTTACTGTATTTTAGTTACAACGTTAAAACAAAGACCATGCTAGAAGATAGTGGAATTATCTCTGGTAAAACTAGAAGAATTGTTAAATTATACACGACGCTAAATAGATTTTTAATTAATAGTGTTATAATGAAGTCCTATTGCGGAGGTGCCAAATGATTTGTAAGAATTGTGGAAAAGAAATATCTAACAAAAGCAAGTTCTGCGGTTATTGCGGCGCAAAGGTTGTAGAACAGATAGAACAATCACAACCTGAGGCTGTAAAAGAGAGTATGTTTTCAAGGTTTCATTTCTACAAGTCTGATCTTATTACACTATGGAAGGTGGCGGGAAACCCTTTCCAAGGCGTTGAGATATCATTTTCGGCATCAGTTGTTATTGTGATATTGAATCTGATTGCGAATATTTTAATCCTAAGATGTATCACCTGTGGAATTGGACTAACAATCTTCTTTGTGGGAAGTATTTATACATATTGTTATTTGAACCGCAAAGAAGGACAAAAACCAGAGAATGTATACTGTGATGTGGCGAGAATCATATTTGTACCAACAGTATTTATGTTACTCGCGGGAATATTTATTCTATTCCAAACGCTTGAAGCGTTATGGGTATGGGCAATGCTTCTATCCATGTCATTTTGTATGGGTTCTCTTTTTGCAACAATGAAAAGGAAACCAGTTTCATAATGATGTGCATTTATAACGTTCATGTATGCAGTTATTCTTACGATTCTCGTTTCTCAACATACGCTTGGAAAGTTCTTTGGCCTAGTGTCATTACTGGGATTTAGACCAATGTGGTAAGTGAATGAGATATTATCATAGAAAGAAAAGAATAAAAAGAACGTGGGCCATCGCGGGAGCGATGGTCATCTGTTTTGCACTGTTAATGATCCGCAATATGTTTACACAAGCATATCGTGCAAGACAGTTACTACAGGAGGAGCAGCTTGTTGAGTCTGATCCAAACATGCATACATACAACTGGTCAAATTTAACATGGAACAATGGGTTTCCATCTTACGAAGATGATACGTATACATCTGTCATTGGTATTGATGTTTCATCGCACCAAAAATCAATCGATTGGGCGGCTGTCAAAAACAGTGGTGTGAAGTTTGCGATGATTCAAGTGGGATATCGTGGATATGAAACCGGTGCACTCATGGATGATGCATACTTCGAAGAGAATATTCAAGGTGCAATTGAAAATGGAATTGATGTAGGTGTTTATTTCTTCTCACAGGCAGTTTCTGTAGAAGAAGCACGTGCTGAAGCGGACTTTGTCTTGGAACGTGTAAAGAAATATAACTTACAGCTACCTATCGTATTTGATTTAGAAGAAGTAAGTAATGCGACTGACCGTATTGAAAATACACCTGCCAAGAGCGCACACAAGCGGCTGTCACATTTATGAATCACATAAAAAATGCTGGATACCAAGCGATGGTATACAGCAGTTCTCAGTATTTGAGACAGTATTTGATATGAACTATTTACATGATTTATGATTTTCTGGGTAGCAGATTATTCCTCTGTACCCAAACTTTCATTATCATTTTCAGTATCTGGCAGTATACAGATGCTGGAACAGTAGATGGTATCTCAACAAACGTTGATATGAATATCATGTTTGTAAAGAAATAGTTATTCATTGACAGGTTCTTCATAAAGAGTGGAACCTGTCTTTTCTATTTCTGCACTTCCCTTTGTAAGATCAGAGAAGATAGTTTGTAAGTCTTCTTCGTTACTTGCAAAGTATGCATGTGCATAGTCATCATAATCAAAACTAGCATCAGTTGTATGATTTGCGTATCCAGTTTTCTACGCTACCGATATATTCATACGGATATTTCACATGCCAGGTAGCGATAGATATATCAATCACCTTATATGCTTCTTGTAGAACAGCACTGGTAGCACCACCATATGCACGAATTAATCCACCCGCTCCAAGTTTAATTCCACCAAAATAACGTACGACACAGACTACCGTATCAGATAATCCAGCTTTACGGATTGCCTCTAGGATAGGGATGCCTGCTGTACCTGCAGGTTCATGATTATCATTAGATTTTTGATAGGCATCGTTTTCTCCGACGATGTATGCGGTACATACATGCGTCGCATCACGGAATTCATCACGGATGTAGTCAATATAGGCTTTGGCTTCCTCTTCACTCTTTGCGACAGTTGCACAAGCGATAAAGCGTGATTTTTGGATGACAGTTTCTTTACGGGATTCATTTTTTAAACGCATGATAACCTCTTTCATAAATCATTATAGTATAATATACGCAGGTAAAAAATATGGGAAGAATTAAACAATTAGATACATTAACAGCGAATATGATTGCGGCTGGTGAAGTCGTAGAAAGACCGATGGGTGTCGTAAAGGAACTTGTAGAGAATGCTATTGATGCGGGTAGTACTCGTATTGAGGTCAATATCACAGAAGGTGGTATCCAACGATTGAGTGTTATCGACAATGGCTGTGGTATGGATGCACAGGATGCACAACTCTGTTTTGGTCGTCATGCGACATCAAAGATTCAATCACAGAATGATTTGTGGTCGATTCATACGTTGGGATTTCGTGGTGAAGCACTACCGTCAATCTCTTCAGTATCTAGAATGGTACTGAGTACATCAGATGGTAAGGATGCGACAAGAGTTATCGTTGCCTATGGCAATATGGAGAGTGTTACACCATATCCATGTAATCAGGGAACAGAGATTTCAGTAGAAGGTCTGTTCTATCAGACACCTGCACGTCTGAAGCATATGCGTTCAGCTGCATATGAAGCATCTCTCATTCAAGATGTTGTTTCTAAGTTTGCCTTTGTCTCATCCAGAGATTGCGTTTATCTTGCGTAGTGATGATCGAGAATCCTTCCGTACAAGTGGACAGGGAAATCTTTTAGAAGTTGTATACCAGGTGTTTGGTAGAATGGCTGCAGAGAATGCGATTCCTGTAGATTTTAGTGACTTTGACTATGCTGTAAAGGGCTATCTCATTAAGCCAAGTATTACACGTGCGAGTCGTACAGGTATGAATCTATTCCTGAATGGTAGAATGGTAAGAACTTACAAATTATATAAAGCCGTACAGGATGGGTATGAAGATTTTATCGTAAAAGGTCGATATCCAATTTGTGTACTAGATATTTCAATGGACCCACATCTTTTAGATGTAAACGTGCACCCTTCTAAATGGGAAGTACGTTTATCAAAAGAGATTCAATTAGAAACACTCATTAAAAACAATATCGCAAATATGTTGCGTGGCACTGTTCTTGCGCCTGCGGCGGAAGTGCGTGAAGCAAGACAAGAATACTATCAACCAATATCTTTCGATACAGACCGTTTGATTCAGGAGGCAGAGTATCGTAAAGAACAAGAGCGCAGACAAACTGTTATTCAACCAGTCGTTTCTACAGAACAAGAAGTTAAAGTTGAGAAACAAGAAATTACTTTAGAAGAAGAAATCAAGGAAACGGAAGCTGAACTCAAACGTATTTCAACACAGTTTGAGCAGGAATATCCTGAATACAAACCTCAACAACAAGTCTTTCCACCGATGGAAGTCATCGGTCAACTCCATGAGAAATTTATCCTCTGCGCAACTGAAAAGGGTCTAGTCATCATTGACCAACATGCGGCACAAGAGCGTGTACATTACGAAGAATACAAGGCAAAGTTAAATCAAGATCCTGTCATGATGGATTGTTTGGTGCCAATTACAATTCATGCTGGAAATGATCTTGTAAGACGTGTTGAAGAAATCAATGCGGCTGTAGAAGATATTCATGTTGTATTTGAACCATTTGGTAAGATACATTGGTTGTACATAGCGTGCCAGTGTGGATGAAAGATATCGATGAAACACAGTTTTTGAATGATGTGATTGATTTGTTTAAGAATGATCGTGATATTAAATATGCACGCATGGAAAAGAAAAAGATTGCGACAATGGCTTGTCATCATTCCATCCGTTTTAATCGTAGCTTAACAATGGATGAAATGAAGGAAGTTGTACGGCAATTATCTCTATGTGATAATCCATATCACTGTCCACATGGAAGACCAACATTTATTACCTTAGATGAGAAGACTTTAGTAAAGGAATTCTTACGATGAAGAAAGTAATAGTCATTGTTGGCCCTACTGCAGTAGGGAAGAGTGATTTTGCGATTGAACTTGCGAAAAAGATAAATGGAGAAATCATCAGTGGAGATTCCATACAGGTTTATCAAGGTTTAGATATTGGCTCTGGTAAGGTAACGCAAGAAGAGATGGATGGTGTACCACATCATTTAATCGATATCTACACAACCAAGCAAAGTTATACCGTAGCAGACTTTCAATCGAAGGCACGAGAGCTAATTGATCAAAGTGAAAAACCAATGATTATTTGCGGTGGCACTGGACTATACATTAAAGCATGTTTGTATGATTATCAGTTTAGTGATGAAAGTGGTGCAGGTATTGATATAGACTTAGAAAACTATACGAATGAAGAACTGTATCAGCAGTTATTAGAGTTAGATCCTAAACAAAGTGAAAAATCCATCCAAACAATCGTCAACGCCTACTACGAAGTTTGACAATCGCAAGACGTAGTCCAAAAGTCCAAAGTGAAATGATTGCAGACCAACAACACCGTATGTTGTATGATGCGCGTATTATTGGATGTACAATGCCACGCGAACAACTCTATGCACGTATTAATGCGCGTGTAGAAAAGATGTTTGAGGCTGGTTTACAAAAAGAAATAGAGAAGCTGCTACAGCAAGGAGTTTCCTTTCAGGACGCATGTATGAAGGGAATTGGCTATCGTGAGTGGGAAGGTTTTCACGAAGGGAAGAAATCCCTTGAAGAAGTCAAAGAAGAAATTCAGAAACACTCTCGTCAATTCGCAAAGCGACAGTATACCTGGTTCAATCACCAGATGGATGTAGAGTGGTTTGAAAATAACAACAGTTTAGAGCGTAAAGCAATGTTAGAAAACTTGGTACATTGGTATCAGAATCAAGAATAGAAAGTAAAAAGACAGTATATTATATTATTTGACTTTTGGTCAAATAATCATATAATAATATTGTCAGGAGGACTTAATCATGAGTGAATTTGACAGACAAAATTATTATGGAACATATAACGAGGAGGCTGGCCTCAAAGCTTATATAACAAGAGTATTTACATACATGGGTATTGGCTTAACAATCACAGCTGCAGTAGCGTATCTTATCTTCCATTCCCTAGTGACAGGAGGAACATTAGCACGTATCTTCTTCTTTAGTGAATCAGCAATATTTATCCAGATTGGATTATTGATTACACAGATTGTGTTAGTACTTTCTCTAAATGCGGCAGTTAGACATTTATCAAAGGGTGCTTGTACAGCATTGTTCTTTACATACGCTGCGATAACAGGTATTACATTTGGTGTTATTCCACTAGCGTATGAAGTGGGTACTGTATTCCAGGCATTTATATTTGCGGCAATCTTATTCGTAAGTTGTGCTGTCATTGGCCATGTCACAAATGTTGATTTAACAAAGTATAGTGGAATCTTATTTGGTGGATTAATTGCGTTAGTAATCGCAAGTATCGTATCCATCTTTATTCCAGCATTACGTAATAACTTATTGATTGCATATCTAGGATTATTTATCTTCATGATCTATACAGCATTTGATATTCAACGTATCAAGCAGTTCTACTATATGTCAGTCAATGGAGAAGAAGAAAGAGAGAAGCTTGCAATCTATGGAGCATTGCAGCTATATCTAGACTTTGTTAACATGTTCCTATACTTATTAAGAATTTTAGGTAGAAGAAGACGTTAATCACAAATCAATGTTAAAATAATGACAGGTCGATAAGAGCCTGTCATTTTTCACCAGGAAGGAGGATTGATGATGAAAGTCGCAGAACTAAATTTTACAGTCATGTATCAGAAGTACATTACAATCGAAGCGGACGATTTAACAGAATTATTAAAAGATAAAATCGAAGTGCATCAGGATGACTGTTACGCTGTATGTTCAGCGTACTGTACAGAAGATGGAATGCTAATGTTTAATGTACTATCAATCGGCAATTCATGGGAAACATGTCTTAGAGGAATGGACGATCCAGAGATGCTTGGCTTCTTTACAATGGAACAAGTCTTTGACCGTGAAGTAAGAGTTGTCAATGAAACAGTTCAAATGGTAAAGAAGAATGCATCATGGATTGAAAAAACAGAAACAAGAGATGAAGACTTACGTCGTTTGCGTAAAGATGAGCGTTTAGATGCATTGCGTGATCCATTTTATCCAGATAATGTACTAGCAGGAGTAATGCACGGATCAGTTATTCATGAGATTACAGTACGCTTAACAGGAATCCATGGTCCATTTGTTGTTGGAGAAGTGGATGAAGAGCCAAGCCAAGATATTGGATTACACTTTGCGGATAAAGTATGGGCAATACCATACTATGCTGAGGATGTTTCACATTTGATTATCTTATTTGGTGGTGAAACACTAAGCGATGAAGAATCAGCTGTACTAGAAAAAATTGTACATGAAACAGAGAAACTAGGAATTGATTTTTCTGGAATCTCTATGAAGAGCTAGGAGAAAAACATGAGCCAGAGTCAAGATATTAAATATACTTGTCCTTATTGCCATAAGGATTTTGATACAACAATCTATACAGCAATTAATGCAGAACAAGATCCAGACTTGAAAGAAGCATGCATCAGTGGGGATATTTTTAGACATACCTGCCCTCATTGTCAGCATGCATTCATGATTCAACCACCACTGGTTTACTCAGATCCATCTAGAAAGTTCTTGATTTGGCTAAGCCAACAAGAGCCAGCAGAGTCTTTGAAGCAGTTGGCACAGCCTCTTGTAAAACAAGGTTTTAAGTTAAGACGTTGTGCTACAGTGCAGGAATTTGCAGAAAAAATACAGATTTTTGAAGATGGTGTAGATGACATCATGGTAGAACTTGCGAAATACGACAGTTTTATTGAGTATATCGACAATAAAAAAGGAACTGCCGAAGATGTGACTGGTATTGAATATCAACATACAGAGAACGATGTCATGAAAATCAATGTACGAGCTGACGATCAAGGGAATGTCATTCTTAATTCCAGTTAGTGTTCTCGAAGAAGAGATGAAAGTGGATAAAGATCGCTTTGCGATTGATGAGACAGATTTCCCACGTATCAACAATGATTGGATTATCAGTGCTTATACAGAGGTTGCTGGTAAGGCGTAAATAGTCATATAAAGTAAAATATATGAAGTGCATGCATGTTTTTCATATAACATGCATGCACTTTTTGAAAAATTTTTCATATAAATGTTCAAAAATGTACAAAAATATTGAAATATTATTATCAACCTATATAAATTATTGAAATAATATTTATAATAGAAGTTGTCGGTATGTAGTGACGGTGGTTAAATGCCATGCATGCGAATGATAATTGGAAGGGAAAAACGATAAAATGAACAAGAAGGGCCGTGATTTCGTGGTTGCAGCAAATGCATTTAATTATTGCATTCAAGCAATTAAGGCAGAAGAAATCAAATCAACAAAGCTAAAGGGTGCAGAGACAATGTTACTATTATATTTAGGTTTTAACCCTCAGGGCTTAACAAACACAGAATTGGTTGAATCTAGCAAGATGGATAAGGCAGCAGTATCTAGATCTCTTGCAGAGTTAGAAAAAGGAAAATTCATCCGTTTTGAGTACCGTAATGGTAAGAGCAGATATGGTGCACATGCTGTATTAACAACAACTGGTAAAGAAGTCACAGACCATATTGTAGAAAGAATCAGCAAGGTTCTAACAAAAGCATTAGGTCATTTAAGTGCTGAAGATAAGAAATCTTTCGTAACAAATATGGCTGTTGTTGCATCTGCTATGTTAGAAATAGTAGAATAGTATAGTGAAAATAAGATAGAGTAATCTATCTTTTTATTTTATGGAGGAAATATGAAGGATTATACAATTTTAGGTAGAGTAGCTAGTGGTCTAGGGATTACCTACGATAAGGACGCAGGTGTAGCTTGTTCGACAGAGATGGGTTATACATATGCATTAACAATATTCCAGAATGTATATACAGTTATTGCTAAGTTCTGCGTTGTTGACCAAGACAATCGTAAGCCAAATGATTTAAATCTACGTGGTCTTGTAAGTGCTGTAAAGAAGGTTGGTAGTGCAAAAGCAAACGGTAATGTTGTAACGATTACATTCAAGACAGCATTTACTGCAAATGGTAAAGCAAAGAATGTTATTTCATCAATTCCAGAAATTATTAACTGGTTCCATATGAATGGCTACTCTAACTGTGCAGAAGAAACATTAGAACCAGCAGACACAAGAGTATTTATCAAACAAGGTGCGATTCACTTCTATACAGAGGAAGTTGCAGTGCAAATGCTAGCAGATCATACAGAAGCACAAGCGCAGGCTCCTGTCATCGTTGAAAACTATGCACTAGGTACAGCGTTTGCCTTAGGTGGTGTTATTGCAGGTGCTATTCTGATTGTCGTAATTGGTCAGTTAGGATATATCTCAATTCTTGCGGGTGTAGCGATGGGCTTTATGACATTAACTGCATACCAAAAGGGTGCGGGCAAGTTAAGTAAGATTGGAATTACAATCTGTTTCGTATTAATGTTTATTGGTGTTTATTATGCAAATAAGTTTGACTTTGCATTAACTGTTACACAGGCTTTCCATGAAGAAGGCTATACTAATGTTCGTATGATGGACTCTTTCCAGGTATTACCTGAGCTAATGGAGAGAGGTCTTGTAGATAAGATGAACTACTATGCAATGTTTGCCTTCCAGTGTGTAGCAGCATTAGGTGGTGCACTTTCTCCACTTACAGCATTACTACGTCAAAACAAGGCAGCTAGCATTACAAAAATTCTTGGATAGTACATCACATAATTTTACAAAATCTTGCCATATTTGAATGACAATAAATTTGTACTATATAAGTGCAGATAGGAATATCTGCCCTGAATGATTGCTCCCCTTAGCAAACATCAGTGAAATTCTATCCCCTTATTAAATAAAAACAAGAGAAGACCATGCGGAGGTCTTTTCTTGTTATAAGGGGTAGTATCATCCAATATAGATAAAAGGCATTAGCTTTCTTGCTAGCGCCTTTTATAATGTAGTACTTATAGTTGTTTTTCTAACCAATCAGCCAAAGCTTTATAACGATTGGTTAGATTTTCATGATGCCCAAACTCATCAAATACAGATATGAAGTGATTCAACTGTTTACGTAGACTTGAGTGAATCTCCTCTGCACACTTTGGTGCGTTATCTAAAATATTGTTGTGGTGTGAACCTTCTGTTTTGCCGTTATATAAGTAAACGCTAGCGTTTTGGTTGATAACGGGATTCTCTTTACAGAAGGTAGCAAACTCTGGATACCAAAATGATCCACAGATAGAGAATATAGCACTAGGAATATTTGTGCGATACAAACTATACACGGCTGCTAGTCCGCCTAAAGAGTAGCCTCCATAAAAGATTTTGTTTGTATCGATAGAATACTTACTTTGAAGTTCTGGTAGAACTTTGTAAAATAGTTCATTGTGATATTCATCTGCTTGGCCACCAAAGTCTTCTTCGCCTGAACGGATTGCAGTGGCCTGCCATGGCGTATAATCCACTAATCTATTTTCTGGTAGTAGACCGACAAGAATTGCTTTTTCTTTGAGAGCATTGAAGTGATGAAGATCACCATCATTGATTAGAATGAGTGGATATGCGTGACGAGGATCATAGTTTTGTGGTAGTGATAGTTTTGTTTGAATCATTATCTTATTTCTTTAGGAATGAGTTGATTGATTCAAGAGCGTCAATCACAGATGGACCATAATCCATTAATTCATCATAAGAGATTGTTAGGATCTTACCATTCTTGATTGCTGGAACATCAGCGAGTACTGCGTTATTCTTCATAAGTTCTACAGCGTTAGCATCTAACTTCTGATTACGGTCGCTTGTAACGTAGATAATGAATTCAGGTGCAGATGTTACTAGATTTTCTAGAGTTAATCCAGAAGTACCTGTTGCGACATTTGTGTAACCGAATGTATTTAGAACACTTTCTTGTAGTGCTGACTTGTATGCACCGTATGTTTCATCATTGTATGCACACATGATGAGCGCATTCTTTAATTCCTTTGGTTGGTTTTCATTAGCGGATAGTACAGAATCAACTCTTTCTTGTAGCTTCTTTGCGTATGCGTTAGCTTTTTCTTGTACGTTGAAGATAATACCGATATTGATGATGTCTTCAATAACATTATTTAAGCTTTGTTCTGTGTTAGAAACAGATGCTTTTTGGGAGTAGATGTTGATGCCATTTTGGTTCCATGTATCTACAGTTCCGAGTGACTTGTCTGAGAACATCATATTTCTGCCGATAATTGCATCTGGGTTGTAGGAGAGTGCTACTTCTTGAGAAACTGTCTTCTTATCTCCGATGTGAGGAATCTTTTCGATTGCTTCAGCGTAGCTATCTGTAACCTTGTTATCTGGATCAAGCATACCAACAATCTTATCTTGTAGACCTAGATCGATTAGAATCTTTGTGGCAGATAGGTTGTTTGTAATAACGTGTTCAGGTGCTCGTTCAAATGTCTGTGTAATTTCTGTACCATCACCGTTGTATGTTGTGATTGTTACAGGATACTTTGTTTCTTCTGCTTTTGTTTCTGTTGTGTTTTCTGTTGTAGATGTTGTGCTGTCCTTTTGGGATGTTGTGGATTTGTTGCTGCAACCAATCAATGAGAATGATAATACTGCAGCGAGTGTAGCGTTTAATAATTTTTTCATGAGTTTTCCTTTCATATATACTCTATTAATGCCTGTTGATCAGGGGTCCATGTCAGTTTACAGTTGATGCCATATACATCATGCATCGATTGTTCTGTGATTGTTGTTTGTGGTGTTCCTTCATAGCGGATGGTACCTTGCTTTCATCAGATAGATATAATCTGAATAGCGACATGCAAGTTGAATATCGTGTAATACCGCAAGAACATTGATATTTAAGTCTTTTACGATTTGCAGAATTTCAATTTGATATCGAATATCTAAGTGATTGGTTGGCTCATCCAATAGAAGTAGAGTTGGTTGTTGTGCGATGGCACGGGCTAAGGCAACACGTTGTTTTTCCCCTCCGGATAAGGAGAGGTAGGAGCGGTCTGCTTTATCGAGCATGCCAACTTTCTGTAGTGCATCTTCAACAATTTCATAATCTTTGTGTGTTTCCGATTGCATAAACGGGATATGGGGTGTTCTTCCAAGAAGGACCATATCTTTGACGCTACAATCAAAATTGATTTCGTTGAACTGTGCTACGACCGCAATTTTCTTTGCGGCTTCTTTTAGGTGCAAATCATCGATACTTTTATTATCGAATAAAATTTCACCAGAATCTCTTTTCAAAACACGATAAATATTCTTTAGTAGTGTTGTCTTTCCACAACCGTTAGGACCAAGGATCGTAACGAAATGCTGTTTATCTACATTGATGGAAACGTGGTCCAATATTTTTTTTATCCTTGATGGAATAACATACATCTTTACAAGTTAGATCCATATTTAACCACCTTTCTGATTCTTGATGACAATGTAGACAAAGAACGGTGCACCAACAAGTGCTGTAAAGATACCAATTGGTAACTCCGCATTCGGTATAAGACAGCGTGCTAGTACATCTGCCCATATCACAAAGAGACTTCCTAGGATGATTGAGATAGGAATCATCTTCTGGTGATTTGTACCGACTAGAGTTCTAGCGATATGTGGTGTAATTAGTCCTACAAAGCCAATAATTCCGCAGCTTGAAACGAGAATACCTGTGATAAATGATATGACTAGCATGTAAATCATTCTGTATTTCTGTAGGGAAATACCGAGAGTAATTGCGACTTCATCTCCCATGAGCATCGCATTCATGATGCGGTGCTGTGTCATAAGAAGATACAGGCAACTAGAACAATGATGAATGGAAGGATAATACTTCCCCAAGAGGAACTGGCAAGAGAGCCCATGGTCCAGAATTTAATAGTCATCATATTGTCGGAGTTTGCGCCGATGGAGATGATGAAGTTAGAGATTGCGCTAAAGAGAGCGTTGACAACTACACCAGATAATACAAGGCTTGTGGTTGTAATCTTTTTGCCTGCTGAAGCAATTACCAATACAATGATTGTCGCAATGATTGCGCCAAGGAAGGCACCAAAACCAATAAAGGATTTTAGTCCTAGGATAATTAGGGAAGTTGCACCAAAGGTTGCGCCAGCAGAGATTCCTAATATATATGGTTCGGAAATTGGGTTATTTACCGTCGTCTGCATCGTACTACCACAAAGCGCAAGACCTGCACCAGCAATCAGCCCCATAATGACACGAGGACTGCGCATATTCCATACAATCGCAATTGTAGATTTCGCAATATGATCTACATTTCCAATATGAAATAATTGCTTGATGATAATCTGATATGTATCCGCAATAGGAATCTTTACAGCACCAAGAGATACGGCAACCAGTAAAGAGATACCCAAACAGACACATAAGAACAGTAATAGATATGGAAATGTAATATCACGTTTCGACTTCGCTATCATTAGAGTTTATGTCATACCTTTCAAGTAAGTTAGTTAGAGAAAACTAACCACCGTATCATTATAAATGGAAAGTTTATCATTTTAAATGTAGAATAGTAAAAAAACATGGATAATTATGTAAAATATTATCCATGTAAGAAAGATTGTCTAAAGAAGAGGTAAAACTATGCAGAAAAAGGACTTTATGATTGCCTGCCAAAAGGAGTATACCAGTCGTAAATTATTGATTACAGGCATTTCTATGCAGAAGAAAGAGAGTGGAAAACAGATTTCCTATGATACGACGCATAGTGCCTTTATTTATCCTCTTTCAGGAAGTGCGAAAATTTCGTTCAATGATCAAACTTTTCATGCAAGTCCAAATCATATTATTCACGGTGCGAAAAATCAGAGAGTTACATTTGAAGTAAGTTCAAAAGAGCCATTTGTGCATTTGAATATCTACTATGACCCAGAAGTTCCATGGCATGGCAGTAGCGATATTATGAATATGGTATATGAAATTTCTGCGCTTCAAGATAGTAGTTCCATTGAGTTATTGAATCGTTTAAAGAATAGTGTCATACGTGCAAACTGGGATGATCAGATTCAACGTAATCTAATTGCACAACAATTGATTCTTAGTTGCTTTGGCTATTCTTATATCAATCAAGAGTTATTACAAATTGAAAATGCGATTGAACTGATGGAGACTTCTTATCACAAGAATTTAAAGTTAAAGGATTTAGCAGAAGCTGCACAGATGGATGAGGCACATTTTTCCTATAAGTTCAATAAAGTTTACCATATTCGTCCAATCGACTATTTGATTCGTTTGCGATTAAGAAAAGCAGCCGATTTATTACTGAAGGGTTATTCAGTAACAGAGGCTGCTTGGAATGTAGGATATCAAGATCCATTATATTTTAGTCGATTGTATAAGAAACATTTTGGAATATCCCCAAGTTATACCTATCGGAATAAAGATGGGGAAATTGCATATCAAAGACAATCGAAAGAAGACTAACCTAAGATATGGAAGGCGCTACGAATATCTTTGTCTTTACCTAATACCAATAAGGATTCTTCAGAGTTAAGTACATGTGAAGCTCCTGGTGTAACAGAGATATCATCATCCTTCTTGATTGCGATGATATTGATGTTGTAGTGCTTACGAACATCTACCTGACCAATTGTCTTACCTAACCATTCATTTGGGCACAGCAATTTCGAAATACTGCAAAGTCTTTGCCAATCTGAATGTAGTCAAATACATTATCACTGCTATAACGCATGGCAGTTAAGTTACCCATTAACTTTTCAGGATATACAACTGCATCTGCACCATTTACGTAATAAGAACTTTTCTTGTGTATCACGTGCAGCACGGGATACAACTTTCTTGCGCCTAATTCCTTGAGGTAGGATGTGATTTCTAGGGAAGCTAAGAAGTTATCACCAACCGCAACGATACATACATCAAAATTCTTAAGACCAAGTGTCTTTAAGAAAGTCTTGGTTTGTCGCATCACCAACTTCAGCGTTTGTAACATAAGGTAATACTTCTCTTACCTTGTCCTCATCGTTATCAATACCTAATACCTGAATATCTAAATCATTTAACTTGCGGGCAATATGACGGCCAAAACGACCCATACCAATAATTAAAATCTGTTTCATACTCTCTCCTATTTAGCCTACGGCTACATTTTCTTCAATATATCTACCTAAACATTGATTGCGGAATGGGAACATACCATAAATCAGGGTGAGTCCTCCAATACGTCCAGCGAACATTAGGAAGATTAAGATAATTCTTGAAATAATCGTTAAATCACGTGTGATACCTAGGGTTAAACCTACGGTAGCGATTGCGGATGCGGTCTCATACATTGCAGTTATCATTGGAACATTCTCAATGACACTAATAATCATTGCGGCACCTACACATAATGAGATATATAACATCAAGATTGTGGCAGCGTTACGTACGACTGTCTCTGGGATTGTTCTGCCGAAACTCTCTGTACGAGAACGGTTTCTAAAGATTGCCATACTTGTTGTGACTAATACGAAGAAGGTTGTCATCTTCATACCACCACCAGTAGAACCAGGTGCAGCACCAATTAACATTAATATAATCTGTAAGAAGATACTGGATTCAGTCATCTTTGTAAGGTCTACTGTATTAAATCCAGCAGTACGTGGTGTTACAGATTGGAAGAAGGATGCTAGGATTCTTGACCCTAAAGGCATACCTGCAAAATCCACAAAGAAGAAGTAGATTGCAGGGAATACGACTAAGATTGCGGTCATCAATAAGATGATCTTAGACTGCATGTGATAACGATGTAGTTTGAACTTATATTCTTTGATATCTGCCCAAGTGGAGAAGCTTTCAATCCACCAATCAGAATCAAAGACATAATCGAGATATTGATAATTGGATTGGAAACATAACTTGTTAGGGATGAGAATGGTTCGCGTACACCCATTAAGTCAAAACCTGCATTACAGAAGGCTGAGATAGAATGGAAGATACTGTACCAAATACCCTTTGACGAGTCCAAAACTCTGGTATAAATGTAAATGACATGAGTAGGGCGAAGAAACCTTCGACCATAAATGTAATCTTAAAGATAAAGTGTAGTAAGCGGATAATACCACCAACTGCTGAAATTGAAATGGAGTTTGCCAAAGTGGAACGGGCAAGATATCCCAATTCTTCTACCAGTAATGAGTGCAAGGATGTGATAACAGTCACAACACCAAGTCCACCAATCTGAATCAGAATAATAATGACAAGCTGTCCAAAGAAGCTCCAATATGTGGCAGTATCGTATACAACCAATCCCGTTACACAAACACATGACGTGGATGTGAATAGTGCATTGATAAATGGTGTCCATTGACCAGATTGACTGGCAAATGGTGTCATTAGTAACAATGCACCGAATACGATAATTGCGCCAAATCCCAGAATAATCATCTGTGGATATGTTAGGTGTAGTTTATTTCTAAGAAAATTCATAATACCCTTTCAGAATGTAGTATATACGTATATGATACTATCATAACGACTAAAATATTATAGTATTCTCGGCGTTTATTACCAACATTATTTGTGAAAAATAAAAGAAAAATACAAAGAATTGGGGTACAAAATACATGGAATTGAAATTTTATTTTGTTAGACACGGAAAAACCTTATTTAATCGTAAAGGTCGTATGCAGGGCTGGTGTGATAGTCCACTGCTAGAAGAGGGTATTCAACAGGCAGAAAATGTTGCGTCTGCACTCAGAAATGTGCCATTTAATCGTGCATATTGTTCAACCTCTGAAAGAGCTTGGGATACTGCGAAAGAAATCTGTAAGTATCATGATATTCCCTTAATTCTTACCAAAGGCTTTAAAGGAGTTCTCTTTTGGCTCGCTAGATGGTGCTCGTAAGGAAGAAGTTTTAGATTCCCCGTTCTTTGATGATTGGTCATCAAAAGGTGGTGAAACGAAGTGAAGGATTTGCAAAGCGCGTTCGTACCACAATGCAGAGTATTGTTGAGGAATCTAGTGATGGAGATACCATTCTTCTAGTAAGTCATGGTGCTTACGCAGTGCGTATCTTAGAAATTTTATTCGGTATGAATTTAGATGATTATGTAAATCGCTGTAAAGAACAGAATCGTTGGCTCATGCCTAATACTGGTATGTTGATATTTCATTATAAAGATGGAGAGTTCTTCTTAGACCAGGAGCCAATTGATGTAAATGAGTATCGTCAACTCTATCATCCAAAGACAATTGATATTTACTTGATGCGCCATGGAGAAACAAGATTTAATGTACAGGAACGTATTCAAGGTAGATGTGATAGTCCTTTAACTGAAAAAGGCATTCAAGAAGCACAAGAGGCAGCTGAGAAGTTAAAGGATATACATTTCTCTACCATTTATGTTTCAACTGCTGAAAGAGCTCGTGATACTGCAGAAATTGATTGCTCAATATCACCCAGGAAAATATTGTTTATACAAAAAAGATCTGTGAAGTAAGTTATGGTGATCTTGAGGGTCTAACATTCAAAGAGGCAGATCCTAGTAGTAAACGCTTTTATGGATACGCATTATGGTGATGTAGGTGGCGAGGAACATAGTGATGTTACAAAGCGTATGTATTCAATGTTCCAAGAAATCTATGATACACATCAAGATCAGGATAAAGTATTACTGGTTTCTCACGGAGACTTCTATCTTGTATGTCTAGAAGCCTTATTTGGATTAAAGAAGGAGGATATCTTCCAAGAAGCCTCCGAACTTGGTATTCATCCAGTTCCAAACTGTGGAATCGCACACTTTAGAATGACAAGTAATCAATATGAACTCATTCAAAAGATGAGCGACTAATAAATACATAAGACAATATATGGCGTAACATATGTTGTCTTTTTGTAACGTCTTTAGAAGATATAAAATAATTTGAAATAATTTTTGATAAAAAATGATAATCTTTGTTGACAGGAGGGTTAGTGTTTGCTAACATACAGTTAGCACAGGCTAACTGATGTCTCACTCTTTCCATCACACACTCCTTTATACATCAGTACCCTGCGTGTTCCGGAACCCTTTATTTACAAGTCATGGGCAGACTTGTAGAAAATCTAATTGACATAATGTCCGGAAAAAATCCATGCATATCCGTGTCCTCCTCAAATTACACTGGAATATGCGAAATAATGAAAGAATATTGTAAGGACGGGGCATCCAAGCAATATTCTTTTTCTTTCATTATAAAAAGTGATATGATTAATTGCGTGAACAGGGGTGCATGCATGCTGAGAAAAACCCTTATCACCTGATCTAGGTAAAGCTAGCGTAGGGAGTTCAGTTCTTTAATTCCTTGCGCCTTCAAAATGGAGGTGTATTTTTTTATGAAAAACGATCAGATTAAAAAGATTGCATTTATGGCAATCTACATGGCGTTATATGTAGCGCTAAAAATGGTAGGAAATATGATACCTTTCCTACAGATGCCTAATGGTGGATCAATTGAACTTGAATTAATTCCACTTATGATTGCATCGTATCATCTTGGTTGGAAGCATGGAGCACTGTGTGGACTTGCTTCATTCTTACTAACAATTGTATTAGGTTTCCCAATGTACTTTGTTCAACCAATGCAGATTGTATTAGACTATGTACTACCAATCAGTATTGTTGGAATGGTGTCATTGTTTAAACCATTTGAACATGCAAGCAAACCAGTGGTATTAACTGTAGTATCTCTAATTGGTTTATCTGCTTGTGCTGCCGTATATTATTCTTACGGCATGAATTTAATGGCTCTAGTAGGTGGTATCGTACTAGCTGGATTAGTAATTGCATTAGGTCTATTCCTAACAAGCACAAAGGGTCACTTTGGTATTGTGATTGTGATGGTAATCAAGTATTTCTCTACAGTTATTTCTGGTGCCTATTTCTGGGCAGAGGGTACTGCAGCAGGAAGTTTACCAGCATGGACATTCTCACTAGGTTATAATCTTGTGGTATAACTTAGTGACAATGATTGTCTGCTTATTGATGGTTCCAGTACTAATGAGTCAGAATTAAAAAAAGCAAATATCCAAGGAATGTAACAGATTGGCACAAGCCAGTCTGTTTTTTGGCTATAATAGAGGCGGAGGATTTGATATGACAAAATATATATTTCTAGATATTGATGGCACCTTATATAGTCCAACAACCAATGAAACACCTGAGAGTGCTTTACGTGCAATTCATAAAGCAAGACAGAAATGGGTCATAAAGTATTCTTATGTACAGGAAGAAGCTTAGCTGAGATTGTGACATATCTAGAATATGATATTGATGGTTATATCCTTGCGGCTGGTGCGAAAGTATATGCTGACCGTAAATGTATCTATGATAGTCCAATTTCAAAAGAAGAACTCCAACACCTTAAAAGATACAATTAATGGTATGGGCCTTGGATATGGCTTAGAAGGCAATGCAGGAGCCTATGGTAATCAACTAGGATATGATTTTCAATTGAAATACTTCTCGTTACCAAATGCAAGTCATGAGGAGAAAGTACAAAATGCGATGGCAAATTGTATCTATCCAGAAGAGGCGGCGCACGAAGATGATGAGATATACAAAATCTGTGTATACAGTGAAGATGGACATGAGTTTGAACAGTTAGAAGAAAGTTCTACATGATCACTACATTCTTACACATGTTATCGAAGACCCAATCAAGAAATTCTATGGTGCGGAGATAACAAACAAAGATATCAATAAGGCAACAGGTATTCGAAAAGGTATTGGAATATTATCACGCAGATCGTAGTGATGCGATAGGCATTGGTGATAGTGGAAATGATATTCCGATGTTGTCCTATTGTGGTGTATCTATTGCGATGGGAAATGGTGCAGAGAGTGTTAAGGCTATCGCTGACTATGTCACGAAAGATATTCTCGATGATGGTATTTACCATGCATTCAAACATTTTGGATTAATCGACTAAAGGAGAAAAAATCTATGAAGGTCGGTATCGTTGGAAATGGAATGATCGTTCCTATCGCAATTGAAGCGATGCAAAGAGGTGAGATTGCAGTTACTGCACTATGGTGTCGTAATGAATTAAAGGGAAAACCAATTGTTGAAAAGTATCAGATTTCAAGTCAGTACACAGATTATCAAGCAGTTTTTAAGTGATCATTCATTTGATACAGTCTACATTGGTTTAACCAATGTATTACATTATCAATACGCAAAGGACGCAATTCTTGCGGGAAAGCATGTTATTGTGGAGAAACCATTTACTGTAACTGTAGCAGAAGCCAAAGAACTACAAGCACTATCAGTTAAACATGAATGCATGTTATTTGAGGCAATCCTATCTAGATATAGTAAAAACTATGAACATCTAAAAGATGAACTACCAAAGATTGGAAATATTAAACTGATACAAGCAAACTTTAGTAAGTATTCCAGTCGCTATGATGAATTTAGAAAAGGTATCGTTACACCAACCTTTGATAAAGCACATGCTGGTGGAGCACTTATGGATTTGAATGTGTATAACATTCACTTTGTGGTTGGTTTATTTGGCATGCCAAAGAATGTGCAGTATTATCCAAATCTAGCAGAGAATGGAGTAGATACATCAGGCATCTTAATGATGGAATATCCTAACTTCCAAGCTGTATGTACAGCCGCAAAGGATTCTACATCTGATCCATTTGTAATCATCCAAGGTGAAGAGGGTACAATCATGTATCCAGAAAGACCGGGTTATGTTCGATATGGGAAACGTCATAATCGTCTTGCAAATCTTACAGAAGAGATTGATATTGTTGTAGAGGAAGATCCAATGAAGAATGAATTCCTATATATGCAGGAAATCATAGCTACAAAAAATAGAGAACAGATGAATGCGTGGTTAGATAAATCCATCATGACGGTAGCTGTTTTAGAACAAGCATTACAATCAATTTCAAAGGGTTAGATATATTCGTATCTAACCCTTTGTTAATTTATTAACGCATTTCTTGCAAGAAGAAATACATGAGCGTATAATTCAGTTAGTTAAATTAAACTAACTTTAGAAAGAGGAAAATGTGAGATATCGGATTAATCCGCTTGTTTTAATTTTCTACAATATATTGATTCCATGTATCTTGATGTTTGTGCATGATAAATGGATTCCTTTATATTTCTTTATTGTCAGTAGTTTATTTTTGCTTTACATGAAGAAATATAAAAGATTATGTAAAGTTATCGGAATTACAATTTTATTCTATTCGGACAACAGCTTTTGATGTTGAGTAACGTTGAAGTAGTGCAGTTTGTTTCGATGTTATTTATGATGATTGTTCGATTGATGCCAACATATATTGTGGCTCTTATTTTGATGTACGATTATCAACCATCTGAAGTGATTTCTGCCTTACAGAGTATCCATGTACCAAGAGCGTTCATTATAGCGTTAAGTATTACGTTACGATATATACCAACATTTTTTAGAGAGTTACGTTACATTAATGAGTCGATGAGATTACGTGGGATTCGTTTTGAAATGAAAAATATCATAAAGAGTTTTGGGTATTTTGTGGTACCACAATTATTTCGTTGTTTGATTTTAGCAGATGAATTAACATCTGCAGGACTGTGCAAGGGAATTGATTGCACAGAGAGAAGGACGTCATATTACAATATTCGTTTTGGAATGAAGGATGCGTTTGTTACAGTTGCGATTTGTTTAGGACTAGTGGGAGAAATGTTATGGGTTCGTATGTCGTAGAGGGTAAGAACATTTCCTTCCAATATCAAGATAGTTTGGAAGGAATTCAAGATGTTCATTTTGCGCTACAGACAGGTGAAATCATTTTGGTGACTGGTAATAGTGGTAGTGGTAAATCTACATTCCTGAAATGCCTCAATGGGCTGATTCCTCGTGTCGTAGAAGGAAAACTACAAGGGGAAATCTTACTCAATGATCAAAATACAAAGGATATGAGTATGGCAGAGATTAGTCGTCATATCAGTTCTGTATTTCCAAAAATCCCACGCAGTCAGTTCTTTACAACGAATACAACCAGTGAACTTGTATTCAGTATGGAGAATTATGGATATAAGAAAGATGTGATGGAAGCACAGCTTCAACAAGTCACTACATTGCTAAAAATTCAAAAGTTATTGAATCGCGACATCTTTCAATTATCCGGAGGAGAGCGCCAAATGGTAGCGATAGCCTCCGCAATGATGTTGGGACAAAAAATTATCTTGTTAGATGAACCATCTGCCAATCTAGATTATCGCAATACCTATGTATTTAGAGGGTTGGTTGAGAAATTAAAACAAGAAGGGTATACCGTCTTGATTGCGGATCATCGTTTCTATTATCTAAGTGGACTAATCAGTCGTGTTTTTCTATTTGATGATGGTAAGATGCAAATCTTTCGATAGTGAACAGGCATTTAAAGATTCAAACTATGATACACGAAGCTTTGATTTATTTGCGATGGATATTCCATTTCAGACACCTAGTGAAAAGAAAGAGAAAAGTTCTTTCGCTAGTGGATATTTCATACAAGGATATCTTGCAAGGTATATCACTTGATTTCTTTACCAATGAAGTTACTGCAATCATTGGCACAAACGGAGTTGGTAAGACAACACTTGCAAGACTACTTTGTAAGAGTATCCCATGCACGCATGGAAAAATAATCGGTGAGATGCCTTTCTATATTATGCAAGATGCGGATTACCAATTATTTGGTACATCTGTACAAGCAGAGCTTGAAATCGCTGATCATAAAATAAATCACAAAGATATTAGGGATGTAATGGATTATCTGCAACTTACAAAATACGCTGATACACATCCATTCTCTTTGAGCGGTGGACAGAAACAACGAATTCAAGTTGCACTAGGAATCTTGAGTAATCGTAAAGTTATCATTTTCGATGAACCTACCAGTGGATTAGACCTTTCATCCATGCGTAGAGTCGCAAAAGAAATTCAAGAGTTAAAAAAGAAGGCGTGTGTCATTGTTATATCACATGATTATGAGTTTATTCGTCATATCAGTGATCGTGTTGTGTATTTAAAAAATAAAACAGTGAAAGAAAAGATATTTCCGCTTGATGCGGAACATCTATCTGAATTCAATCAAATTTTTATAGAAATGAGGGATGAAAAATGAATTTGAAGATGAAGGATTTTGTATTACTTGCGTTACTAACAGCCTTATATGTAATTGTGTATTTTGTAGGAGCGATGTTGATATCACTAATAGGACCATTTGGAGATTCCATTAGTCCAGGCATATGTGGATTACTGTCTGGTGCCATCCTTGTGTTTATAACACGCAAGATTGGTAAAATGTGGCAGTTTACCATCATGGAACTGATCGTGATGGGCTGTATTCGCACTGATGGGTTCAGGATATTTACCATGGTTTATTACATCGATGATTGGTGCGGTACTAGCTGATGTAATCGCATCTACATCTGAGAAACCAAGTGTATTAAAGGTTGCGATTGCGTCAGGTGTTCTACATGTCGGTAATGCTTTAGGAGGTATTATTCCTGCATGTTTCTTTGCGGAACAATATATGAATGAATGGATTGCAAGAGGACAAAAACCAGAACAAATGCTAGCGATGGTAAAAGCAGCACAGGGTACAATGGGAATCCTTGCGACAATCATTACCTTCGTACTATCCGTGATTGGCGTATACATTGGCTATGCAATATTAAAGGGACATTTAAAAGAGAAGTAATTGAAATTGTTTTTATAGAAAAGAGGGATAAACAATGCGTTTGAAGATGAAGGATTTTGTATTACTTGCTTTACTGACAGCGTTATACATCATTGTGTATTTTGTGGCAATGATGATAATTTCGCTTATGGGACCATTTGGACATGCGATTAGTCCAGGTGTTTGTGGACTATTATCTGGGGCAATCTTAATCTTTATCAGTCGTAAGATTGGCAAAATGTGGCAATTTACCCTGATGGAACTCATCATTATGGGTGTATTCGCACTGATGGGAGCTGGTTATCTACCTTGGTTTATTACATCCATGATAGGAGCTGTTTTAGCAGATGTGATCGCATCTACATCAAATAAGCCAAGTGTACTAAAGGTCGCAATAGCGTCAGGTCTTATCCATGTTGGAAATGCATTTAGGTGGTATCATTCCTGCATGTTTCTTTGCGGAACAGTATATGAATGAATGGATTGCAAGAGGACAAAAAGCCAGATCAAATGTTAGAGATGGTCAAAGCAACACAAGGTGTAATGGGAATTCTTGGAACAGTTATTACATTCGTATTATCCGTAATCGGTGTATATATTGGCTATTCAATATTAAAGGGACACCTGAAGGAGAACTAAATGGAGATTGAAGAGAAAATAAAAGAAGATGTTAAGCGGTCGATAGAAACGAAGAAAAAGGATGCCATTAGTCCAAGTTTGGTCAATAAATGGTTGTTCTCCTTCGCTCCACAGTTACAAGGAAAAATGCGTATATCGATTATGCTTGCATGTTTTGGTGAAAGTTTAAAGTTTACATCTTATTTCTTTGCGGCATATGTCGCAACCGCAGTGATTACAAATCATATAGATTTACAAAAGATCTACTTATATGGGGGATTAACACTGCTGGCTCTTGCGCTACAATGCACACTAACATGTTTATCTAGTGTAAAGAGTCATCGAATTTCATTTGAGATTCTTAGAAGTATTCGTGAAAAATTAAGTGAGAAGTTAGAACGTGTTCCACTTGGTTATGTTACATCAACACCGATAGGATATTATAAAGCCCTAATCGTTGATCGAGTTGGCTCTTTGGAGGATTGGATTGCACATGTTATGCCAGAGTTACCTTCTCGTTTGTTACACCCAATTCTAGCTACCATCTTATTATTTGTGGTGGATTATCGCCTAGGTCTAGCATGTTTTGTAAGTGTTCCTTTTATGATTTTGGGATTTGTCATCATGTATCATAACAGTGATGAGCGTATGTATACTTGGCTTAATTCGAATCAAGATTTAAATGCTCGAATCGTTGAATATGTAAATGGAATTCATGTCATTAAGACAGTTTGGACAGAGTAGACGTAGTTATCAAAAGTTTACAGATTCTGTTAATTACTACTTCTCCTCAACATTAGATTGGTGGAAACAAAGCTGGATTGCGATGGCTATATTATTTGCGTTTGTAAATTCACCAATTCTTGGAACATTGCCAGTTGGTTTATATTTGTACTCACAACAAATCATCAATATGTGGCAGTTAATGTTAGGTTTGATCCTACCATTATCGATTATTCCAAATGCATTCCAAATCATGATGAGTATGGAAATCTACTCCTCAATTGAAACGGGATTCCGCATGATTCGTAAAGTGCTTACGATGCCTGAGCTTGTAAGACCTAATCAGGAAGTGACGCTATCAGATCAATGTTATCGATTTGAAAATGTATCATTCTCATACGAAAAGGGTATTGAAGTATTACATGATATCAACTTTGAAGTAAAACCAAATTCTGTATTTGCGATTGTTGGAGAAAGTGGAAGTGGAAAGTCTACAATTGCCAAGTTAATGGCTGGATTCTTTGATGCGGATGATGGAAGAATTTACTTTGGTAATCAAGATGTCAAAAAGTATACCAACATCACAACTTATGAAACATGTAGCGTATGTTGCACAAGACAACTTCTTATTTGACACAAGTATCCGTGAGAATCTAAAGATCGCAAAAGCAGACGCAACGGATGAAGAGATTCAAGCGGCTTTGAAAGCAGCGAACTGTTTAGAACTAATTGAACGGTTGCCAGAAGGCTTAAATTCAAATGCGGGTGATTGTGGAAAGTTTCTCTCGGGTGGTGAAAGACAACGTATTACGCTTGCTAGAGCGATGCTAGCGGATGCGCAGTGCATCATACTAGATGAAGCTACTGCATATGCGGATGTTGAAAATGAAGCGAAGATTCAAGAAGCGCTAAGCAGATTAATGAAGGATAAGACACTGATTGTTGTGGCTCATCGACTGAATACAATTGTAGGTGCTGATCAAATTATGGTGTTAGGTCATGGCTAGATTGAAAGCATCGGTACCCACAAAGAATTAATACAGAATTCTTCTGCGTATCAAAAACTATGGCAAAGCTACAGTGGTAAGGAGGTGGTTGAATGAACTACTTTCGTAGATTATTTGAATTAGTTGGAAAAGATAAAGTGAAATTTATCTTTGGCTTATTCTTTGCGTTCTTCAAGAATTTTAGTTTTATGTTTCATCTTTGGTGCGTTGTATATTGCGTTCTTGAACATACATGCACTAACAGCTACGGTGATATGGAATTGCGTGATGATTATGGTTGGTGGAATCTTATTCCACTTTGTATTCCGTTACTTGGAGGATATCCTTGTTTCAGCGGAAGGCTATGTCATGTTTAGAAATTTCCGCTTGCAGGTAGGAGATGAATTAAAGAAAGCTCCGTTAGGATATTTCGATGACGCAAAACTAGGAAATATTCAAGGCGCTATGACGACATCAATAAACGCACTTGAAACTTTACCATGATGTTAGTCACTGGCGTGATTGCTGGATTTGGAATTTCCATCTTATTAACCATTGCAATGTTAAAGATGAATGTAACGTTAGGGTTATTCATGATTCCAGTGTTAGTGGTACTTTCATTTACATTAGGCAAACTTTATAAAATCGCAATGAGAAATGTTCCACTACAACATAAAGTTGAACAAGAGATGAATTTTGCGGTAATCGATATGATTCGTGGCATGTCTGTTTTAAGAACATATCCGATTAACGAAGATAATCCTGTTAAAAATATGATTCAAGAAAAGGCAAAAGACCTTTATGCAAAGAAAAAGGAAGTTGATGTTCGTTGCGAGGTAGAGTTTTCATGGCGTGCTAAAATTTATAGTTTTATCGTAAATGCCGCGAGTGTTATCTTAATCATTCTTACAGTTCATCTATACATGCATGATGAGATTAACTTCGCAAATTGTATGACTATGTTGGTGGGGTCGTATTTAATCTTCTTGGGCTTAGCTCCATTAAGTGATACAGCCTTCTTATACGCAAAGATTCCAGGTCAACAAAAGTACTTAGATGATGTATTCCAAATTCCTCAATTAGAGGAAGGTACGCAAACTACAATTAGCGGACCTTTGGATATTCGCTTTGACCATGTGTGGTTTGGTTATCGTAAAGATACACCTGTCATCAAAGATCTTAGTTTTGAAATTAAACAAAATGAAAAAGGTCGCAATTGTAGGACCTAGTGGATGCGGTAAGACGACAATTGTCAATCTTCTCTCTCGAGTTCTGGGATGTAGATAAAGGGGACAATATATCTAGCAGGGAAAGGATATTCGTGAGTATACAGTAGAGACATTGTTTAAACAGATGTCTGTCGTATTCCAGGATGTATATTTATTCAACGATACGATTATGAATAATATACGCTTCGCAAAACCAGAAGCGAGCGATCAAGAAATCTATGACGTATGTAAAAAAGCACGTTGTGCAGAGTTTATATCAAAACTTCCACAGGGTTATGAAACTATCATTGGTGAAGGTGGTGCCAACCTCAGTGGTGGTGAAAAACAACGCATCAGTATCGCTCGTGCATTGTTAAAGGATGCGCCAATCATTCTGCTAGATGAAGCTACGTCGAGTGTAGACCCAGAAAATGAGGCAGAGATTTTGGCTGCGATTGATGCACTGTGTAAAGGAAAGACAGTGATTTCAATTGCACATCGCATTAGTACAGTAGAAAATGTAGATCATATACTCGTCATTGATGATGGTTCTCTACAAGAAGAAGGAAAACATGAGGACCTGATTCAAAATGGTGGAATCTATGCTAGCTTCATCAAATCTCGTAAAGACGCAAAAGGTTGGCGTATTGAGAATTAGATATATATGCATGAATGGTAGATATAAAATCTACCATTTGTTAATTTATTAACTTAGTTCTTGCAAGGAGAAATACATGAGCGTATAATTCAGTTAGTTTACTAAAACTAACTGAAAAATGATAGTGTTCTATGATGCTTGCATGTTATCTGAATTGTTAACTAACATTGTTGGAATTCTAAATAAAAATCGTGAGAATTTCACAAGCAAAAATAATCTGATAATATCATTGGACGAATAAACTCGCTTTCATTTACAATGAAAAACGTTAGGTAGACGGAGGAGAAGACAATGCTAAATAATGAAAAATGGCAAGGCTTCCAGGGAAGAAACTGGAAGGAAGAATGCAATGTTCGCGACTTCATCCAAGCAAACTACAAACCATATGATGGTGATGAGAGTTTCTTGGCTGACGCAACAGATGCGACTAACAAGCTTTGGGGCAAATTACAGGAATTGCAGAAGGCTGAACGTGCTAAGGGTGGCGTTCTAGATGAAGAGGCTGATGTAGTATCAGGCTTAACTGCATATGGCCCAGGCTATATTGATGAATCCTTAAAGGATTTGGAAAAGGTTGTAGGTCTTCAGACAGACAAGCCTTTAAAGAGAGCGTTTATGCCTTATGGTGGTATCCGTATGGCAGAAGAAGCTTTATCTACATATGGCTATACACCAAATCCAGAATTACATAAGATTTTTACAGAGTATCATAAGACACACAACCAAGCAGTATTTGATGCATATACACCAGAGATGAAGATTGCTAGAAGCAGTCACGTTATTACTGGTTTACCAGATACATATGGTCGTGGACGTATCGTTGGTGACTACCGCCGTGTAGCTTTATATGGTATTGACCAATTGATCGCATGGAAAGAAGAAGATAAGTTAAACTGTGGCGACGGTACAATGGTGGATGATATCATCCGTCAAAGAGAAGAACTATCTGAACAAATTCGTGCATTAGAAGGCATGAAGAAGATGGCAGCTGTATACGGATATGATATTTCCGGTCCAGCATCCAACGCTAAAGAAGCAGTTCAGTGGTTGTACTTCGGTTACTTAGCAGCTATCAAGACACAGAATGGTGCTGCGATGTCTGTAGGACGTATCTCTACATTCTTAGATATCTATATCGAAAGAGACTTAGAGGCAGGTACATTAACAGAAAGCGAAGCACAGGAATTAATTGACCATATCGTTATGAAGTTCCGTATGGTTAAGTTTGCTCGTATTCCTGCATACAATGAATTATTCTCTGGTGACCCAGTATGGGCAACACTAGAAGTTGCAGGTATGGGTATGGATGGTCGCTCTATGGTTACAAAGAACGACTTCCGTTTCTTACATACATTAGAAAACATGGGTCCTTCACCAGAACCTAACCTAACAGTATTGTACTCATCCCGTTTACCAGAAAACTTCCGTAAGTATGCGGCTAAGATCTCTGTTACAACAAGTTCTATTCAGTATGAAAATGACGATGTAATGCGCCCTGAATGGGGAGATGATTACAGCATCTGCTGCTGCGTATCTGCTACACAGACAGGTAAGGAAATGCAGTTCTTCGGTGCACGTGCAAACCTTGCAAAGGCACTTCTATACGCTATCAATGGTGGTGTAGATGAAAAGAGCTTTAAGCAAGTTGGTCCAGCATACCGTCCAATTACTTCTGAATACTTAGACTACGCTGAAGTAGAAGAGAGATATGTTCAGATGTTAGATTGGTTAGCAGGTTTATATGTAAATATCTTAAACCTCATCCAATACATGCATGACAAGTATTACTATGAAGCAGCTGAAATGGCTTTAATTGATACAGATGTTAGAAGAACATTCGCTACTGGTATTGCAGGATTCAGCCATGTTATTGACTCACTATCCGCAATCAAGTATGCAAAGGTTAAGACAGTTCGTGATGAAAATGGATTGGTTGTTGACTACGAGATTGAGGGAGACTTCCCTAAGTATGGTAATGATGATGACCGTGCAGATGAAATTGGTGTATGGTTATTAAAGACATTCATCACAATGATTAAGAAGCACCACACATACCGTAACTCAGAAGCTACAACTTCAATTTTGACAATTACATCAAACGTTGTTTACGGTAAGTACACAGGTAATATGCCGGATGGCCGTCGTGCTTGGACACCACTAGCTCCAGGTGCTAACCCATCTTATGGTGCAGAACAGAATGGATTACTCGCATCACTGAACTCACTCACAAAGCTTCCATATCACTGGGCATTAGATGGTATTTCTAATACACAGACAATGGATCCTAATGCATTAGGTCATAGTGATGTTGAAAGATCTAACAACCTTGTAAACGTATTAGATGGTTACTTTGACCAAGGTGCTCACCACCTCAACGTTAACGTCTTCGGTAAGGAGAAGCTCGTTGATGCGATGGAACATCCAGAGAAGCCAGAATACGCTAACTTCACAATCCGTGTTTCCGGATATGCAGTTAAGTTTATCTCTCTAACAAGAGAACAACAGTTAGACGTTATCGCAAGAACATTCCACGATCATATGTAATCGTTCTTGTGTAAAACAAGACTATAGTTTGATAAAATGACTCTGTTATCTACAGAGTCATTTTTTTATAAAAGAATGATATAAAGGAGTGAGAATATGAAGGGACGTATACATTCATTTGAAACCTTCGGGGCAGTTGATGGACCTGGAGTAAGATTTATCATATTTTTAAAAGGTTGTAATATGCGTTGTAAATATTGCCATAATCCAGATACTTGGGAAATGGCTGGAGGAGAACTTTATACCGCTGAGGAAGTATTGCAAAAGGCATTACGTTATAAAAACTATTGGGTGAATGGTGGTGGAATCACCGTATCTGGAGGAGAAGCCCTCTTACAGATGGATTTCATGATTGAATTATTTGAACTAGCCCATAAGCATGGTATCCACTGTACTCTAGATACAGCTGGTAATCCATTTACATACGAAGAGCCATTTTTCTCTAAGTTTGAAAGACTCATGAAAGTAACGGATTTAGTTCTCTTTGACTTAAAAGAGATTGATGATAAAGTACATCGTTATCTAACGGGTGTATCAAATGAAAATATTTTGGCATGTGCGAAGTATCTTTCTGATCATCATATTCCAATGTGGATTCGTCATGTTTTAGTTCCTGGAATTACCGCAAATGAAGAGGATTTACAGAAGTTAAGAGAATTTATCGATACGCTAGATTCCGTTGAGAGAGTAGAAGTGTTACCATATCATGTATTAGGTATCTCGAAATACGAGAAGATGGGAATCAGCTATCCTCTAATGGATACACCACAACCTACAAAAGAACAGATTGAAACTGCGGAAAGGATTTTGGGGGTGAATAAATGAGTGATATTCTCGGCATTGAAAAGAAACGAAACTTACGAGATTTAGGTGGTTATAAGACACAGGATGGTAAACATGTTAAGAAGGGATATTTCTTTCGTAGCAGTCGTTTAATGGACTTTGATCAAAATGAACTTGAAATCTTAAATTCTTTACATATTCAGAAGATTTATGATTTACGTTCAAAGGAAGAAGTTGAACATGCACCAGATCCAACGTTGAAAGGTGCCGAATATATTCATTTATCAGCCGCAATACGTGCAGATGGAACGGAAGTAAACTTTTCGCCAGCTGCACTCATCGCAGAAAATGTCTATTCTAAAGAAAGCAATGATGAATTCACACATAAGGTGTATGGTAACTTACCATTCTGTTATGCATATAAGAAAATGTTTGAGGATATCATAGCAGGTAATGTACCAATCTTATTCCATTGTTCTGCCGGAAAAGATCGTACAGGAATAGCAGCTATCTTAATTCTCTTGGCACTTGGTGTTGATGAAGAAACAGCGATGTATGACTACATGTTAACAAATGAATACCGTAAGGAATATATCGATCGTTTTAAGAAGGATTTTCCTCTTACAAAAATAGATGGAGAACTTGCGGGTATGTTACTGGCGTATGAGGGAGTAACATATACCAATGCGGCTTATTCACTAAAACGTATCAAAGAGAAGTACGCTAGCTATGATGAATACTTTGAAAAAGAATTCAATCTTGATAAGAATGCATTACAAAAACTAAGAGATTTATATACAGAATAAACGACAGAAATATCTGTCGTTTTGTATTATTCTCTGAAAGGTATATGATTACATGTGGAGAAATACAATGGAGATATCAAATAAACAAAAAGTCGTTTTATCACAAAAAGATATTAAAAATGTACTACCAATCATTGTGTTGATTTTTCTTTTTGAATTTCTTTTTATCAAGAGACAAGAAAGTATGACTTTGTAGGAGTGTGGTTTCCGGACTATGAAGATGATGTTACAATTCAGTTTAATCCCTGATTATTCAGGTGTTTATTATGATGATCTGACGAAAGATTGCTTTTCGTTGGAAGAATCATGGCAATCAACTTGAAATGACAATGAATGATGAAAAGAAGATCTATTATTACACGATAGAGGGTAAAGAGATACATCTAAAAATCAGATGATGAGTCATTTCATTCTCTATAAATACGGGTAACTAATTAGCAATCATATAATATTATACTAATAATAAAAAGCCTTTAAATAAAGGCTTTTTATGTATATAAACTATTAACAGAAAAAATTTTTAATAATTTTTAGCACTTAAAGTATTGACAGTGCTAAAAATATGAGATATATTAGTATGTGTAAGGTGAAAGACCTTAGGGAGGTATATGATATGAAATATATGACAACAAGAAAGAATGATTTATTTAATGATATGTTTGATGATGTATTTAGAGCACCAGTATTTACAGGAAATAATATTTTAAAAGACAGATGTTCGTGAGAAAGGATGGAAAGTACATCTTAGAAGTAGAAGTTCCTGGTTACAAGAAGGATGAAGTATCCATTAGCTTATTCAATGGTAATCTAACAATCAGTGCTTCTCGTTCATCTACAGAAGAAGAGAAGGATGAGAAGGGTAAAGTATTACGTCAAGAAAGATTCAGCGGTAATACATCGCGTACATTCTATGTAGGTGATGCAATCAAGGATACAGATATCCACGCATCTTTTGACAATGGTATCTTAAAGATTGAATTACCAACAGAGCAGAAGAAAGAAGAAGAAACAAAGAAATTTATCGAAATTCTATAACTGGAAGAAATTCCAGTTTTTCTTTTGTTTATAAAAGAAAAGCCATTATGTAGAATGGCTTTTTAACTATCTATATGATTTTCTCTTTGCAAAGAGGTAACCACTAGTGATAATACCAACAAACAACATACCGAAGTATAGATAGATGTTTGTGTTATCACTTGTCTTTGGTGTAGTGGTATTCTGCTTTGGTGGAGTAACGTTCTTTGGTTGCTCCGTATTTGTGATGGTGAAGCCTGTTGTTTGATCACCAGTGATTGTAGTGTCATAACCATTTACGGCATCTTCAGTTACTGTGTACTGAATTTCCGTACCACTTTGATCGTACTTACGTACGTTAGAGAAACTACCTGTCCAGTTATTTGAATCATCTAGTGTTAGTGTAGAACCTGTATCTGTACCGTTTGCGAATAAATGAATTGTGACTGGACCGGCCTTAGGACCTACCCATGTCTTAGTAACAGAGATATCTGTTTTGATTGGCTTATCAGTGATTGTTTGTAATGCACCACCTGCAGCTGTAACTTCTAATGTGTACTCTGTATCATTTAATTCATATCCACTAGGTGCTGTCTTTTTCCTTAACTTTGTATGTACCTTGTACTCAAAGCTTCAGAAGTAACAGTTCCATCAGCGCCTGTTGTTAAATCAAATGTTGTGCCATCTGGTTTTGTAACTGTAAATACAGCGTTTGCTAGAGTGATAGTGTTATCGTCTTCATCAACCTTTTGTTAACTTTGATCTTATGTTGAAGATCACCTGAACCAGAACCACCAGAGAAGCTCTTGTGAAGCGTGCATCAAATGTATAAGTTTGATCCCACAGATGTTAATGTAAGCTTATTGTTAAGGTTTGTTCCTTCTGTATATGTGATTGATAAGTAAGACGATACTGTTCGCCGTTAACATTTCCAACATTGATTGTAAATGTCTGGTCGTTATCGGACATTGTTAATTTACCAGTTAAGTCTACTGGTGTAGATGTTCCAGCAATATCGTTACCATACTGATCCATTTGAACTGTAGATAGTCGGATTGTATCCTTTAAAGATTCTTTCAGTTGAACCAACGATTGTATCGTGAATTGTAACGTTTGGTAGTGTTGCTTTTTTGTGATTGATACGAATTTCCCAGTTCGCAAGATGAGGATTTTCTGTATCGTACCAAGCAAACTTATTTAATGATTCATCAGTTAAAACCTGTGGGCCAGCTACATTAACTGAACCGGATGATGAAGTTGTATTAGACTTACCTGCATTTACAGAAACAGTGAATGAAGTAGATTGGTTAACAGGAACTCTTGTTAAATCAAATCTAGCAGAGAGTTGAATGTTACCATTTACGTTATAGCGATTTTCTACCCAATTTGTAAATACAACTTTTGCGGTTGCACCATTTGTACCTGCGGTGATATGTGCTTTCGCAATTACGGCGCCTGTTCCATCAGCGTCATAGATATCAAAGTCGATAGGACTAGAATCAGCCGAGAACATAACTGTATCCGGAAGGTCGATTGTAAAGTAGTCACCTGCTTTTAATGTTGCGCCTGTTGTATTGGCTGCCCAGTCTAAATCAAAGTAGAAGTTATCTGTATAGTAGATATCTCCAACATTTGTTCTAGAAAGATTCATAAATCTGAAGTTTGTGATTGTCGCATCCACTTGTTTTGGTCCATCCTCAGCGATAACGTTTGTCTTAGACCAACTGATAAGTGCTGTAAGTGTCATGAATAATGACAACAGGACAGCTAGATAATTCCTCTTTTTCATATATAATACTTCCTTTCATTTATGATTTGATATTATGGTGTACCTGCAATTATTTACTGAAAGGATTGATATAAGATGCGAATCAATCGTGATTGCTACAGTGTGTAAATTTGCCATGCACGAATGAATTATATACCGAAATAAATTTGGATAATATTAAAGTATTCATTAAGATTTTTTAAGTGTTTTTAACAGTGTTTACATTCATCAACAAATCAATAAATATAAAAACAGCCTAATGTAGGCTGTTAGTGAAATCAATATCTCCGGCATTTGTTTTGATGAGAATCTCACCTTTTTCCATTACCGACAATATACTTTTTTTCCATGTAATTTTTTGGTATGGTAAATCATCATCGAAATCAACATCTCCAAAGTTTGTGGAGAGACTTGCCTGGTAGTCTTTGGAATCTGTTGTCATATCGATATCGCCAGCAGTAGATGTAACTTTAATATTCTGGATTTCTCCATGAACATCTAAATCGATGTCACCTGCAGTTGTTTTTACTTCGATGATAGGAGAGGATACTTCCATATCGATATCGCCTGCAGCTGCGGAGGTTGAATGACATTGGCGGCGTGTTTTTGAATATCAATATCACCAGCTGCGATATTGGCATATAGATTACCTGTTGTATTTGTTAAGTCCACATCACCAGCAGATAGCTTCATGCTAATTTCATCGAAGTTCGAATCAGAGACATCTAAGTCACCTGCTAACATCGTAAAGTCAGCACGTTTCATTTCAACGCGGCTAATAGAAACATCTCCAGATTTGTTATGACAGTTGAATTCATCAAGCTTAATATCGTTGATATCTACATCACCAGCAGGTGCTTCCATTGTGATTGTTGTAACACCAGATGGAATTTGAACGGTCAAGTCACCGCTACCAGACACAAGAATCGTAGCAGTTGTATCATTTATTTCACAACGAATTCCATCAGTTGTAGGATTTCTAAAGATACTTTGTGACTGGGTAAATTCATAGCGGAGTTCATTTCCTTTTTCTAGAGTTATATCCAAGGATGACAGTAATGTCTCGCTGTGAATCACTAAGTGAGCGATAGAATCTGGAAGTGTTTCAGTCTGAGGATCTGAATAGTACTGTGCTGTATTCTTCTTACGGTCCATATTAGCTGTAAAGTTTTTTGCATGACCTAGTGCTTCATCTGCGATACGTGTAAACGCATGGAAGGCTGTAGATAATCCTTCTTTTAAGTTTTCGTAGTCTTTGTTTTTCTGTTCTTTATGAACAGTTTCATTTTCTCCACCCATCATGTGGATATTCTCGATTACATCATCGATTGTACCGAGATCATTCATGATTTCTTCTTCGCTTCTGCCTTCGTTAATTCCTTCTTGAAAGTGTGCTTCAAAGGCATCGAGAATATCTTTCTTAAAACTTGGTGAGTAGTTTGCAAGTGCTTGATTTAAAGCTGCTAAGTATTCATTTTTTGTCATATCAGTTTTTCCACCTTTTGAACGAATGTAATCCATTCTTCTTTCTGTTGTTGTTGATAAAGTTTTCCTTCTTCTGTTAAATGATAGTATTTTCGAGCTGGGCCACCGGACGACTCGACAAGATAGGTCTCAAGATAACCATTATCTTTTAGTCTTTTTAAAATTAAATATAATGTTCCGGCAGTGACGGACATTTCTTGGGAAATATCTTCAGTTAGTTCGTATCCGTACTTATCATCTTTTACTAACCTCGAAAGAACGCATAATTCTAAAACACCTTTTTTAAATTGTGCATCCATTGTTTTTCCTCCTTGCAAGTAGAATATAACACATACTATTATGTAATGCAATATAGTATGTGAAAAAATATACTCCACTTGGAGTATATTAGAGTAAATGTATTTTGTGGGCTTCGCATTCATCGACCATATCTTGTGGCCAGATAGAAGCCTGTACTTCAGCCTACATGTGCTTTATTCAGCAGTAACATGCACAATCTGGATTGGCCAATACCACCACCGATTGTATATGGAAGTTCGCAGTTTTTGAATCATTTGGTGATATGGATACTGTAGACGTTCTTCCGCATTGCGAATACGGCACTGTTCTACGATGGAGTTTTCATCGACACGAATACCCATACTGGAGATTTCTAATGCACGTTCTAGGGATGGTAACCAGAAAAATAGGTCACCATTTAAATTCCAGTCATCATAGTCAGGTGCACGTCCGTCATGTGGTTGTCCACTACGTCTTCAAAGCGTGTCCAATACGTTTGATAAAGACACATTTCTTTTCTTTTGTGATTGCGTCTTCACGTTCTTTTGGAGAAAGATCTGGGTACATATCTTCTAATTCTTGAGAATCGATGAAGAATACATCATTTAGCTAGATGACACACTGCTTGTGGATATTTGTACCAGATTTCATGTTCCATGTGTTTGATGACTTTGAAGATTGTACGTACCGTTTCCTCTAACATTTCTTCTGTACGTTCTTCTTTCGTGATGACTTTTTCCCAGTCCCATTGATCAACGTAAACAGAGTGTAAGTTGTCAAGTTCTTCATCACGACGAATCGCATTCATATTTGTATAGAGACCATCATGAACTTCAAAGTTATATTTCTTCAGTGCGAAACGTTTCCACTTGGCAAGAGATTGTACAACCTCAATTGTTTCATTTGGCATCTCTGCGATATCAAAAGATACAGGACGCTCTATACCATTTAGGTTATCGTTCAAACCAGTACTCTTTGGAACGAATAATGGAGCGGAGATTCTAGATAGGTGCATCTCTCTTCCAAACTCCTTTTGGAAAGTATCGCGGATATATTTGATGGCTTCTTGTGTTTGTCGTACATCAAGAACAGGATCGTAGTCTTTTGGTAGTACTAATTGCATAACATCACCTCATAGTGCGTTTTATTTTAACATAGAATGAATGACTTAAGATAGAGAGAAATCAAGCAATATCATAGGTATTCTACACATAAATTCCATGCATACATGACACATATGTGTATATTCCTTGAAAAAACCAATTATCTTTCATACAATATAAAACGGTTAAGGGTAGTATGATGACACGTTATGATATAGCAATTATCGGTACTGGCCCAGCAGGACTTAGAGGCAGCCATTACCGCAAAAGGTACGTAATAAAAAAACATTATCTTATTTGGTACAAAGGATTTAACACAAAGTTACAGGTTGTAAAACATCCCAATTCTAAACTACCTAGGGATTACCATCTAAGACAGGTGTAGAAATGGCTAATGTATTCCAACAACAGTTGGATGAACTTGGAATCTCTATTACAGAAGAGAAGGTTTCGAAATGTATATGCGATGGTGATTACTTCTGCATTACAGTTAAATAACAGTGAAAGTCGTTGAGGCAACTTCCGTCATCCCTAGCAATCGGGTGTTGTGGCTGGTAAGCCATATACTGGAGAGAAAACTTCTTAGGTCGTGGCGTTAGCTATTGTGCAACTTGTGATGCGCCTTTTATATAAAGGAAAGGTAGTTGCGGTTGTGGCAGGAAGTAAGGAAGAGGAAGCTGAAGCTGACTTCCTTGGCGAAGTATGTGAAAAGGTATATTACTTCCCACAATATAAGGATGAACCACAGTTAAATAGTAAGAACATTGAAATTCATCATGAAAAAGCCTGTTGAAATTACAGGGTATGATGAAGGCAAACACACTGAAGACAGATCAGGTGAATATGCAGTAGACTGTGTATTTATCTTACGACCCAACACAATTCCAGGCTCTCTAGTACCAGGGACTTGAAATTGCAGGTAAATGCAGTTAAGGTTGATTTACAGATGAGAGACAAACTCTAGCAGGTCTATTTGCGGCAGGTGATATCACAGGACAGCCATACCAATATATCAAAGCGGCTGGACAGGGAAATGTCGCAGCATTATCTGCGGTAGCGTATATTGATGAACTAAAGAGAAAGAAGCAGTAGGTGATTATTATGGCAGGACAGAAAATCGATACATTAAAATTAGAGAATCAATTATGTTTTCCCACTCTACGCGGCTGCTAGAAAGATTACAGCAGCGTATACTCCTCTCTTAAAACCACTTGAGATGACGTATACACAATATATTGTATTCTTGGTGTTATGGGAGAAGGATGATATTTCTGTAGGTGAGTTGTGTGAACGATTATATCTAGATAGTGGAACAATCACTCCATTACTCAAAGAAGATGGAAGATAAGAATTGGTTAACAAGAACACGTTCTAAAATTAGATGAGCGTGTGGTAATGATCAAGTTAACAAAAGAAGGCAAGAACATGAAGAAACAATGTGCAGATATTCCTACAAAAGTTCGTTCTTGTGTATGTCTGAACCAGGATGAATCACAGGACTTATATAAAGCACTTTATAAGATTCTTGAAGAGAAAAAATAAGCTATGTCAATTTGAAGTGAACCCAATTTCTTGGACACGTTAATTTACAGACATGATAAGGCTTGATTCCTTGCCTGGCAAGGAGTTAGGCCTTTTAATTTTGTCTGTATTCTTTCTTCGTTGTAATAGTGTATGTATTCATTCATGGCACTTTCTAGCTCATCTAAGGTTTTGAATTCATATTCATGTCCATAGAACATCTCATTCTTCATCTTTCCAAAGAAGTTCTCCATGACACAGTTATCTAAGCAGTTTCCTTTGCGTGACATCGATTGGATGATTCCATGTTCATGTAGAGTCTTATGGTATTGATTCATTTGATATTGCCATCCTTGATCAGAATGGAATATCAGTCCTTCTATATTTGGATGTTTCTGAAATGCGATAGTAAGCATATTGGAAATCTGTTCATAGTTTGGGGTCTTAGATATGTTCCAAGATATAATTTCTCTATTATGCATGTCGAGAATAGGTGATAGATACAACTTACCTGCAGTGATATGGAACTCTGATACATCTGTTGTCCATTTCTCATTTACTGTGTTTGTTGAGAAGTTGCGCTTGTAATATGTATTATGATTCTCTTCATCAATAACGACATCTAGTAAGTGGTTCTTTACTGTACCATTCATATTGCCTTTGTATGATTTGTATTTAGCTTTAGGTGTATTTCCAAACAGACTCATCTTATGCATGAGTCTTTGTACTGTCTTATGATTGATCGTTGGATACAGCTTTCTGATTTCAAGATAAATGCGTCGATATCCATATCTTCCCTTATGGGTATAGTAAATAATGATGATATCATTCATTACGTCATCATATTTGAAATCATTATCTTGTTTGTCTTTCCAATAATAGTAGTCAGAACGGCTGATATGATAAGGCAAGTGTGTGCTGCCATTGATTGTTTGAATGATAAATCTAACAGGCACTTGTAGTTCTTGCCTTAGCTCCGATATCGCTCTAACTATTTCTTCTTTTCTCGTGCTTCTCTTTCCGTAACTAAGGCATCTAATTTTTTTATGAATTCGTTCTCTATTAATAGCCTCAAGTTCTGCTCGCGTAGGAACTTGTTTTCTTTCTCTAACTCCTCGATTGTTTTCTTCTTTGGCATGTCGTCCTCGCTTCCTTATAACGACATTATATCCATTTTCTTTATATTCTTTAATCCATCTACGCAGAATACTATTGGTAGATAATCCTAAGTCTATTGATACGCTCAGTATTGACTCATGAAGTGTCAATACTCTATAGATAGCCACTTCCTTAAATTCAGCAGAGTAATCTTGATGAATATGGCGTAGAATATCAATTCCATGTCTATCAACTAGCCTAACAATATATTCAATTTCAGATCGTGTTATATTCCATTTAAAATGGAGTTGTGGAATTGTGAATCCACATTTACGTTCCTTATAGATTTGGACCTTGTCTTCAAATGTAAATTTCATAATAAAAAGTGAACCTCCTAAGTTGTTGTCCAACTTTTTGGGGTTCACTTTCAATTCAACATAGCTTTTTTGTGCGTGCATGTAATGCAAGTTATTTCTGATTGTGTTTCTCTTTGATTTCTTTCTGATAGTCTTTTGAAACTTGCATGGTATAGCGATACCAAGATTCAAAATAATCAGAAAGACAAGCATCCTGTAACAGTGCTTTAGTGCGTATGGATATTTTGTTCCTCACGGCCTGTATCTAGTGGAAGTTGGTGTCTCTAGTTTGTATTGAATGATACTTTCTACAGCGTGCATACGCTGCTCAAATAAATGAACAAGTTGGTATCAATGTCGTTAATTTCTAAGCGTTTTTCATCTAAAAGTGTCATACATTCACCTCGTATGTTTATCTTATCGAGATATGAGGGCTCAACGCCCTTTACTTTAGAAATCTTTTGAGTGGTAAACGTGTATGTAGGATGACTGCCATGATTGCGCCAAAGCTAGCTTGGACAATCTGGAATGGTAGTTTGAGCATTGCGGCCTTTGGAGTTGCGTAGATAAATGAGCGTCCAAATGTATATCCAACAACCATGATGATTGCGCCAACAGTTACCGCCACGACATAGTCCTTTAAAGTAGGATGTTCCTTCTTAGATATTAATAGGGAAATTACAACTGCCTGTAGACCGTGAGTAACAAGTGATACAAACATTGGTGTTGGATAGAAGAACAAGTCACCAAGGAATGCCCCAAGACCACCTACAATGAAAGCCTCAACAGGGTTTAACATGAGTGCGGCAGTTACAATGACTAAGTCATTGAAATATAGATGTCCACCTGGTACTGGGATACTGAATGAAGATAAAACTATCGTCATCGCTAGTAACATTGCGATTACAGTAAATCTTTTAACTGAAATATTCATAAAACCTCCAAATATGTGTATATTTTAAATACTTTCTGGTTATCTGCATATACCCAGAAATGTTATAATTTATATGACCAGATTGGAATGAAATATGAACAATAAAAACCAAAGCATACATGGATCTCTATTTAAAGATGCGTAATGATATTATTCGCGGTGTTTATCAAACAGGGGATAAACTACCTTCAAAACGTATCCTCGCAGATAAAGAAAATGTCAGTGTGATAACAGTCGCACATGCATATGAACTACTAGCATCAGAAGGATATGTCACTTCTCGTATGAGAAGTGGATATTACGTAAGTTATCTTGAAAAAGACTTTTTTAGTGCCAAAGAAGATAGTAATATCGAGATTTTTACCAGAGATACAGATTACCAATGAAAAAGTTATTTTCTTCCAATGTATTTGCGATGGCTGCACGCAAAGTATTAAGTATGCGACAAGATGTATTACTAACAAAGTCACCATGGAATGGTTTGTTGTATCTTCGTAAAACAATTGCGTCATACTTAGCACGTGTTCGTGGAATCTATGTGGATCCAGAACAGATTATCATTGGTTCTGGTTCCGAATATTTTTATGGAATTCTGGTGAGTATGATTGGACGTGATAAGGTATATGCGATTGAAAGACCGTCGTATGAAAAAATCTCACTCATGTATGAAGCAGAGAATGTAAAACTTATATACATGAAACTTGGTAAGAATGGTATTTTTAAATTCAGAACTACAAAAAGAATCATGCGGATGTATTACATGTGACGCCATATCATAGTTATCCATCAGGCAGTACAACAGATATCAATAAGAGAAAACAATATATCCACTGGGCAAAGGAAAATCATGCATGGATCGTAGAAGATGATTATGATTCTGAATATACCTTTAGGAATGAATGGTAGAGAAACACTATATGCTTTTAGATGATGAACAAGTAATCTATCTAAATACTTTCTCCAATACCATCGCACCATCTGTTCGAATAGGATATATGATATTACCAAAGAAGAACCTAAAGGAGTTTCAAGACAGAATCTCTTTCCGCTCCAATACGGTTTCAACATTAATGCAGTATATCGTTGCGGAGTTAATACAGAAATGGAAGCTTTGAAAGACATATCAATCGCGTACGAAAAGAAGATGCGTAAATAACATGCTTGCATAGAAGGAACTAATGTTTCCTTTTTGTATTCCTATAATGATGTGATTAAGAATGGCATTGCTTGTTCAAAGTTAACACCATAGATATTATGGTTTTCTTCTTCAACGTTTTGTTGGATAGATTCGTAGCATGGTCTGAAGACGAGGTGTCATTGGCGTGGTGGGGATGAAGCGGCGTGAAGAAAGGAGAAGAA